>Ga0214473_10000074_pt1 | contig 140998 bp, 119 predicted proteins | sample RVTome_7_FD_203509 | JGI IMG/M metagenome (GOLD analysis project Ga0214473, IMG submission 203509) | Soil microbial communities from uranium-contaminated site in the Upper Colorado River Basin, Wyoming, United States - RVT98D197 | ecosystem: Environmental > Terrestrial > Soil > Contaminated >...
AATTGAGGCTGGTGGAGGAGCGCGGCCCTACCAGCCAGCGGCCGACGGCAAGCGATTTCTGGTAAACGTCGCCGCCGGGGGTGATGCCGCTGTGGCTACGCCCATAACCGTCATCACCAACTGGCAAGCGGGATTGCGCCAGTAACGTGAAGAGCCCCATGCGCAAGGACGGCGCATGGGGCACCCGCTGAGACAAAGCAGATTCCTCGGCCCGACAAAAACCGTCGGGCCTCGGAATGACAGGCTCTCAGCAATTGTGAGTTAGTGAGTGAGACTCTCTCCGGGCTCGGTTCAGAGTCACGCAACGAAAAACCCCATGCGCAAAGACGGCGCATGGGGCACCCGCTGAGACAAAGCAGATTCTCCGGCCCAACAGAAACCGTCGGGCCTCGGAATGACACATCGCATAAAGGCCGCGCGTTTGGCGATTAGCCGGCGTGATGCGGACGACCGCCGGGGCGTCCGCCGGTGCGGTGGCGGCGGGTCTCCTTGATTTTGTGGAAGAACTCGGTGCCCTGTTGCGAGAGCTTCTTTCCGCCAACCGGGTTCAGGCCGCGTGGCGGCAGGTTTCTCGTTGATTTGTTGGCGCTCATTTGGCCCTCCGTCTCATCCCTTGAGCCATGCACATCGTTACATAGGATGGGTGGGCTTGGTCAGTGATGTGGCTCACACCGTCTGGGTCAGTCGATCCATGAGGCGAATGACTAGAACGAAAAACCCCATGCGCAAAGACGGCGCATGGGGCACCCACACACCACCCACCACGCACAGTTCCCGCCGTGTCGTATGATGGACGGTCTCCATGCGCACATTTGAGCCACACCGGTGGCTGAGGAATCGTCATGCGATGACGCTGGCGGGGGCGCTGTGGCCGCGGCCCGCCCTCCACCCTGGCGGGCGGCTGCCGGCGGCGGAAGAACGGCTGTTCGAGGTGGAGCCGGGAACGCGGTTGCTGGCGAGGTGCCAGTGGCAGGTGCGGCCGCGCGAGTGCGCGACGCTGGTGGTGGTGCATGGGCTCGAGGGATCGAGCGAGTCGGCGTACATGCGAGGTTTGGCGGAAAAGGCGTTCATTTCCGGCTTCAACGTATTGCGTGTGAATCAGCGGACGTGCGGCGGCACGGAGGGGCTGACGCCGACGCTGTACGCTTCGGGCCTGAGCGGGGATTACCGCGCGATGATGCAGGAATTGCGGGAACGCGACCGGCTGCCCGCGCTGTTTTTCGCGGGCTACTCGATGGGCGGCAACCTGGTGCTAAAGATGGCGGGGGAGCTGGGCGCGGCGGCGCCGCCGGAGCTGCGCGGGGTGTGCGCGGTGTGTCCGACGATGGAGCTGGCGGCGTGTGTGGATGCGATCGCTGCGCCGGGTAACGCGCTTTACCAGCGCCACTTTGTGCGCGGGTTGAAGGCTCGGATGCGGCGGAAGGCGCGGCTGTTTCCCGGGCGTTTTGCGCTCAATGGATTGGAGCGGGTGCGCACGCTGCGTGAATTCGACGACGCGATTACCGCGCCGCATTTCGGTTATCGCGACGCCGACGATTACTATTTTCAGGCCAGCGCGTGCAGGGTGGTGGAGCAGGTTGCCGTGCCGGCGCTGATTCTCACGGCGCAGGATGATCCGGTGGTGCCGTTTCGGATATTCGAGGGTTCGGAGGTGCGCGGCAACCGGCAGATCACTCTCCTGGCGCCGGAGCGGGGCGGGCATTGCGCGTTTATTTCGCGCTCGGCTGGATGGGAGCGATTTTGGGCGGAGGCGCGCGTGGTGGAGTTTTGCCTACACGCGTGCGGGAAAACGCCAAACACAGAGTTCACAGAGTAGGCGCAGAGGCCGCGGAGAAAATGAAACGGGGCGTCCCGACCTAGTCGGCGCGCCCCGAAGAGGGTACGACGGAACCCGGCCGGCGAAACGTCAGCGGGTCGAGCGGTTCCTTTCCGGATTGTAGGTGACGCTGACCGGCCGTTCGAGTGTGAATTCCAGCTTGGCCTCGGCCGGGATTTGTACTTGTTGTGCCTTGGTGGCGGCCGAAGCGACAGTGCCGGCTCCTGCGCCTGCACCGGCGCCGATGGCTGCGCCCTTTCCGCCGCCGACAATCCCGCCGATGATCGCTCCGACGGCGGCCGCGCCGCCCACGGTGGCTGCGGTGCGCCTGCCTTCGGAAGCGCCGGTCTGGCGATAATCACTGCTGTACAACTCGTAGGGCTGTCCCTGGAATTCCATGCTGGCAAGCTGCAGGGTGAGGCCGCTGCGGCCAGCAATGCGGCCCGCGGAAGTGGCGTCCGTCAGGCGAAGGTAGAGATCGGCGCCGGCGGGGACGATGACTTCATTATTGACGACAATGGGCGCGGCCAGGGAGGCGCGGAACGTCTCGCCGGTCTTATTGAATGAGGAGTCCACACTGTCCACCATCTGTGCGCTGAGCACGGTGCCGGCGGCAATCTCGACAGTGCGCATCACGGGCGGAGGCGGCGGAGTGGGAACCACGAACGGCGGTGGCGCCGGGGCTTCTGCGACCGCGACGGGCGCCGGTGCCGGCGGCGGGGCGGGCAGTTCACGCGCTACGGGCTGTGGCTGGGCCGCCGCAACGGTTGCGCGCTGCGGGGCTCGCGGCCGAGCGGGTGAACGAACGGGCGCCGGGGCGGGTGCCGGTTCGGCGGCGGGTGCTGGCGTTATTACCGGCCGAGCCTGCGCGACTGTCAACTGGTCATTGACCTTGGTCACGCCGGGCGTTTCGCTGGCAATCTTGAAGGCTTCATAGCGAGCGGCGTCGCTGGGGACTTCGCCGCTCAAAGTGACCACGCTGCTGTTTGTGGCCACATTCAGCGCGGCGGATTTCAGTTGGGCGCTGGAAAAGAGATTGGATTGGATTTCGGTGGTGATGGCCGCGTCGGGACGCGACCCCCCGCAGCCTGCCAGCAACGCCAGCAGTGCGGCTATGGTGACCAGCCTCGTTTGTTTGCAGCGGGCTGCAAGTACAGCCCGCACCCGTGATGTGCGCATCAGTCCTCTTTCTGAGCGGGCTGCAAGTACAGCCCGCACCCGCTCGTAACTCATTCGCGGGGCCTCGCGAGCACGGTCGTCTCCGACCCGCTCTTGCGCGCCGGCTGGGATGGCCCGTATAGGTCTTCTCGCACCAATAAGATGCCCAAGCAACCGAAAAAGCTGTACCGGCGACCCGAAAGGCGATAGCCAAAGGGTCAAGGGCTGGGGGGCGGCGCGCCGGGCGCGAGCTAGGCGGCCTGGCCGCAACACTTCTTGTATTTCTTGCCGCTGCCGCAAGGGCAAGGATCGTTGCGGCCGATCTTGGCGCCGGTGCGGACGGGCTTGGGGGCTTCGGCCTGGGCCGGGCCGGTTTGATACTGGAGTTGCTGCTGCTGGCGCTGCTGGCGGCGCTCGATTTCGCGGGTCTGGTCTTCGGGCCTGGCGGGCTGGACGAGGAAGAGATAGCGCGTAGTCTCGTTGTCAATCCGCGTCATCATCTCCTCGAACAGGATGAAGGCCTCTTTCTTGAATTCGACCAGGGGATCTTTCTGGCCGTAGCCGCGCAGGCCGATGCCCTCCTTGAGGTGGTCGAGGCTGTAGAGGTGGTCCTTCCACTGCGAATCCACGATGTCCAGGAGGATGCGGCGCTCGAGCCAGCGCATGGCCGCGGCGCCAAACAGTGTTTCCTTTTCCTCGTAGCGCTGCTTCACCTTTGCGACCAAGGCTTCCGCAAGTTCGTCGTGCGAGAGCTGGGCGGGGTCAATCCCCGCGGCCTTCAGGTCAATGCCGAACTGGCTGAGAACTTCGGCGGCCAACTGCGTCACGTTCCATTTGTCGGGATGCTCGGCGCGCGGGCAGAATGCGTCCACTTGCTCGCGGACCAGGTCTTCCGCGATGCCCAACGCGTAGTCCTTCTGATCTTTTCCTTCCAGGGCCGAGCGGCGGATGGAGTAAATGGTTTCCCGCTGCTTGTTCATGACGTCGTCGTACTCGAGCAGGTGTTTGCGGGCCTGGAAGTTTTGCGCCTCGACGGCTTTCTGCGCGTTCTCGATGCGCCGCGTAATGAGCTTGGATTCGATGGGCACGCCTTCGGTCATGCCCAGGCGGTACATCAGCGCCTTGACGCGCTCGCCGCCGAACACGCGCAAGAGGTCGTCTTCGAGCGAGAGATAGAAGCGCGATGAGCCGGGGTCGCCCTGACGGCCGGCACGGCCGCGAAGCTGGTTGTCAATGCGCCGCGCTTCGTGGCGCTCGGTACCCAGGATGTGCAGGCCGCCGAGCGCGATGACTTCGTCGTGTTCGGCGCGGCACTGCTCGGCAAACTGATCGTGAATCGGCTTCCACTGATCGAGCGGAACCTGGAAGATTTTTCCTTCGATCTGAAACAGGACCATATTCGGCGCGGCACTGCCCTCGCCGTCGCCACCAATGACCGGAGCCGCGGCGGCGTAGGGAATGGCGAGGCGGTTCTTCAGGCAGTAGTCGCGGGCCATGGCCTCGGGATTGCCGCCCAGCAGAATGTCCGTGCCGCGGCCGGCCATGTTGGTGGAGACGGTGACGGCACTTTTGCGGCCGGCCTGGGCCACGATGTGGGCCTCGCGCTCGTGCTGCTTGGCGTTCAGCACCTGATGCGGGATGCCGGCCTTTTTCAGCAGGCCCGAGAGGTGCTCGGATTTTTCGATGGAGATCGTGCCGACCAAAACGGGTTGGCCGCTTTCGTGAAGCTGCCGGATGCCGTTGGCGTGGGAGTCGTCTTCCATGATCATGCCGCTTACAACCGCATCGTATTTTTCCTCTGCGGTGCGGTAGACCACGTCGGAAAATTCGTGGCGGAGCAGGGTGCGGTTGGTGGGAACGGCGACGACATCGAGATTGTAAATCTTATTGAACTCGGCCGCTTCGGTCTCGGCGGTGCCGGTCATGCCGGAAAGCTTCTTGTACATGCGGAAATAGTTTTGAAAGGTGATGGTGGCCAGCGTCTGATTTTCGCGCTCGATCTTCACGGCTTCCTTGGCTTCGACGGCCTGGTGCAGGCCGTCGGACCAGCGGCGGCCGGGCATCTCGCGGCCGGTGAATTCATCCACGATGATCACTTCATTGTTTTTGACCACGTAGTCCACGTCGCGCTTGTACAGGGTGTGAGCGCGCAGGCCCTGATAGACGTGGTGGATCATTTCCATGTGCGTGGGGTCGTAGAGATTGCCCAGGCCCAGGAGGCGCTCGACCTTGCCCACGCCTTCTTCGGTGAGCGTGGCGGTGCGGTGCTTTTCGTCAATGGTGTAGTCGATTTCCTGGATGAGCTTGGGGATGATCTTGTCAATGCGGTAGTACTTGTCGGTGGACTCTTCGGCGGGGCCGGAAATAATCAGGGGCGTGCGGGCCTCGTCAATCAGGATGGAGTCCACCTCATCCACGATGGCGAACTGGTGGCCGCGCTGGACGCAGTCGGCCAGATCGTACTTCATGTTGTCGCGGAGATAGTCGAAGCCGAACTCGTTGTTGGTGCCGTAGGTGATATCGGCGGCGTAGGCGGCGCGGCGCTGCACCTCGTCCAGGTCATGCACGATCACGCCGACGGTCAGGCCCAGCGCGCGGTAGATGGGGCCCATCCATTCCGCGTCGCGCCGGGCCAGGTAATCATTCACGGTGACGATGTGCACGCCGCGGCCAGCCAGCGCGTTCAAAAATGCCGGGAGGGTGGCGACGAGCGTTTTGCCTTCGCCGGTTTTCATCTCGGCGATCTTGCCTTCGTGCAGGACCATTCCGCCGATCAGTTGCACGTCGAAATGGCGCAAGCCCAGCGTGCGGCGCCCGGCTTCGCGCACCAGGGCAAAGGCCGGAGCCATCGCGGGCTCCAGCGCCTCCGAGAGTCGCAGCTTGTAATCGGGTTCGGCAGGTTCGGCGTCGCCCAGCCGCTTCAGCACGTCTTCGCGGAGCTGCTGGGCGCGGGCCTTCAGCTCGGCATCGGACAGGCGTTCGCATTCCGCGGCCAAAGCGTTGATGGCCCCAACCGCCGGCGACAGGCGCTTGACGTCCCGTTCGTGCTTGGTTCCGATGAACCGGGCCACTACCCGGTCAACCACTTGTTCGATGCGCATGCTTTCCTTATTAGACGCCCACGCGAGGCCCTCGGTCGCAGCGCCTGCGCCGGAAAGACTCTGATGTGACAGAAACAGTCCCGCGGCGACAGGGCTGCTTCCAGTGGCTCCGTAAGTTTCTATTCTAGCGCGGCGGCGGCGCCGGGCGCAAAGGCGGCGGCCAGGTAGCGTACCGGCTTGCTCGGGCGCGTGCGGCAGCCTATGATGCCAAGCGAGGCAGAGAGTCGAAAGTCGAGAGTTAAAAGTTGAATGCCTGACAGCGAGTCGAAAGGATAGGAATGTCGCCGACGGCACCAGCAGGACCGCCCCAGCCGGAAAAACCGCCGATTCCGGGTGTGAAGAGCCTGATCGCTGTAGCCAGCGGGAAAGGCGGCGTGGGCAAAACCACGGTGGCCGTCAACCTAGCCATCGCCTTGAGGCGGCTGGGCGCATCGGTCGGTTTGCTGGACGCCGACGTGTACGGGCCCAACGTGCCGCTGATGCTGGGCACGGAGGAGTCTCCGCAGGCCATCAGCGAGCGCCAGATAATGCCTGTTGAGGCGCACGGGCTGAAGATCATCTCCATGGGACTGCTGGCGCCGGGTGACAAGCCCATGATCTGGCGCGGGCCGATGCTGCACAGCGTGATGCAGCAGTTCTTGCGCAGCGTGGTGTGGGGCGAACTCGATTACCTGATTGTGGACCTGCCGCCGGGCACCGGCGACGTGCAACTCAGCTTGATCCAGACGGTGGCGCTGACCGGCGCGGTGATCGTGACCACGCCTTCGGTGGTGGCGTTGGCCGATGTGCGCAAGGCCATGGAGATGTTTCGGCAGGTGAACGTCGAGATCATCGGCGTGGTCGAGAACATGAGCTCCTTCCTCTGCCCGCACTGCGGGAAGAGCGTGGACGTTTTCGGCCACGGCGAAGGCCGCCGCGTCGCCGAAACTTATGGCGTGCCGCTGCTCGGGGAGATCGAGATTGACCCGCGCATTCGTGTCGGCGGCGATACCGGCCAGCCGGTGGCCTCGCTGGGTGAAAGCGCGCCCGGCGCGCGCAGCATCTACGCCATGGCGCGAGCGGTCGCGGCGCGCGTGGCCGAAGTCAGCGCCACCGCCAGCGGGCCGCGCGTCGAGATTGTGTAGCTGCAGCCCACGTCTTATTCGCTTGGAGGGCGCCGTATGATGTTTGGCTTCCGCCACCTTCTCCTGGTCCTGATGGTCATCGCTGTTTTGCGCGAGCTTCGTACCGGCAAGCTTTTGACCGCCCACACCGGGCTGCCTGCCGACCGGCATGACAATCCGGGAGCCTACTGGGCGATTATGGCCATTCAAGTGGCGATTGTCGTATCGCTTGGGATTTGGTGGCTCTCAGAATAGGTTCCTGCGATGTGCTTCGTTTCTTGTCACTCCGCGACGCCTGTGCTAGCTTGACTGCTCACAAAATCTGCTTCGATTGTCGAGGTGTAACCACTTGATTCGCAGCTACCGCAGCCGCTGGCCGAAGATTGCCGCGTCCGCTTACATTGACCCGGCGGCGGTGGTGATCGGCGACGTGACCATCGGCGAGCAGTCCAGCATCTGGCCCGCCGTGGTGATCCGCGGCGACGTGCACTGGATTCGCATCGGCGCGCGCACCAATATTCAGGACGGTTCCGTGCTGCACGTGATGAAGGACCAGTTTCCGCTGGCGATCGGCGATGGCGTGACCGTGGGCCACGGCGTCATCCTGCACGGCTGCACCATCGAGTCGCGCGTGCTCATCGGCATGGGTTCGATCCTGCTCAATAACGTGCGCGTCGGCTCGGGCTCGATCATCGCCGCAGGGACGCTGGTGCCCGAAGGCACGGCCATTCCGCCCAGCAGCCTGTTCATGGGCCACCCGGGAAAATTCGCGCGCGCGCTGACGCCGCGGGACCTCGAAAGCATTGACGCCTACGCCTCGCGCTACGTCGAATACGCCCAGACGTATCGCAGCGAGCCTCTGGCCCCGCAAGCCGGGCCGGCAAAACCGTGAAGTTCCAAGCCATAAAAGGTGTCCGCGACATCCTCCCGCCCGACTCGGCCCTGTGGAATCGCGTCGAGCAGGCCGCGCGCGATGTCTTTGCCGCCTATGGATACGGCGAAATCCGCCTGCCCATTTTCGAAACGACGGAGCTTTTTGCCCGCTCGATTGGCGCCGACACCGATGTCGTCGCCAAGGAGATGTATACGTTCGAGGATCGCGATGATACCTCTGTGACTCTGCGACCCGAGGCCACGGCGTCGGGCGTGCGCGCCTACATCGAGCACGGGATGCACACCCGGCCCGGCAATGTGAGGCTGTACTACATCGGCCCCATGTTTCGCCGCGAACGGCCCCAGAAAGGCCGCTACCGGCAGTTCTATCAGATCGGCGTCGAGCTCCTGGGGCCATCCGATCATCCGGCGCTCGACGCGGAAGTGATCGAAATGCTCCTGGCCTTCTTCGATCGCATCGGCCTCAAGGGCACTGCCCTGAGCCTCAACTCCATCGGCGACAAGGAGTGCCGCCCGAAATATGTCGAGACGTTGCGCTCCGCGCTCCAGAAAGTGCGCGACAAGCTGGGACTGGATAGCCAGCGGCGTATCGAGACCAATCCTCTGCGCGTGCTGGATTCAAAGCTGCCCGAGGAGCAGCCCATCATCGAAAAGCTGCCGCGCATTGCCGAGAATCTGTGCAAAGAATGTCGCGAGCACTACGCCCAGCTCAAGCGCGAGCTGGCGTTGCGCGGGATCGCCTATCAGGAAAATTGGCGGCTGGTGCGCGGCCTGGACTACTACATGCGCACCACGTTTGAGGTCACCGCCACCGGCCTGGGCTCGCAAGACGCCGTCTGCGGCGGCGGGCGTTACGACGGCCTCGTTGAGCTGCTGGGCGGGCCTGCCGGAACCAAGGGCATCGGCTTTGCCATCGGGACCGATCGAGTAGTGCTCTCGCTCGAACAAGGTCGCGACGCAAATCCGCCGAGTGGAATAGAAGTGTATCTGGCGTGGATGGGTGCGGCGGCATATCCTGCCGCGGTGGCTTTGGCGCAGAAGCTGCGCCGCCAAGGCACGTCCGTCGAATTGCCGGTCGTCGAGATGAAATTCGGCAAATCGCTGAGCCTGGCGGATCGGCTGGGCGCGCGGTACGCTGTCATCCTGGGCGAAGAAGAGCTGGCCGCGAAGCAGTTCACCGTCAAGCGCCTGGCCGACGGCGATCAGAAGAAGCTCTCGGAGTCGGACTTGCTCACGTATCTATTGCCGAGGACTCCATAATGCCTGCCCCGGATAAATTTGCGGGGCCTGCGCTGGACCTGCTGGGCGATTGGAAGCGCACGCACTACGCCGGCGATTTGCGCGCGACGGATGCCGAAAAAGACGTGCTGCTGATGGGCTGGGTGCACCGGCGGCGCGACCTCGGCAACCTTATTTTCATTGACCTGCGCGACCGCGGCGGCATCGCACAAATTGTCTTCAACAAGGAGCTCGGCGCCGCGGCGCACGCTCGCGCCGAAGAGTTGCGCTCGGAATTCGTAGTTGCCGTGCGCGGGAAAGTAGCGCGACGGGCCAAGCCCAATCCGGAGCTTCCCAGCGGCGGAGTGGAAGTGTTCGCTTCGGAGCTGCACCTTTTGAACACGGCCAAGACGCCGCCATTCGTGATCGAGGACGAAGTGACCGCCAACGAGGAGACGCGCCTGCGCTATCGCTACCTGGACCTGCGGCGGCCGCAACTGCAGCGCAATCTGGCATTGCGGCATCGCGTGGTGCTGGAGATGCGCAAGACGCTCGACGCGCTGGGCTTCTACGAAATTGAGACGCCGGTGCTCACGCGCTCGACGCCTGAAGGCGCGCGCGACTACCTGGTGCCCAGCCGCGTCCACCACGGCCATTTCTACGCGCTGCCGCAATCGCCGCAGATGTTCAAGCAGCTCTTGATGATCGGCGGATACGACAAGTATTTTCAGATTGCCCGCTGCTTCCGCGACGAAGATTTGCGCGCCGACCGCCAGCCCGATTTCACGCAGCTCGATCTGGAGATGTCCTTCCCGCGGCAGGACGACATCTTCGGCGTGATCCAGCAGGTCATGGTGCGCGTCTGCGCCGTGGCCGGCGTGATTGTGCAGGCGCCATTTCGCCGCATGGAGTACCGCGAAGCCATACGGCGCTTCGGAAGCGACAAGCCGGATTTGCGTTTTGGCATGGAGCTGTGCGACGTGACGCGACATTTCCCGCCGGAGGCGCGCGAAAAGCTGCGCATCGAGGGCAGCGTGCAGGCGCTTGCCGTCCCGCAGCGCGGGACCGCGTTTTCACGCAAGCAGCTCGACGAGCTCGCCGAGCAGGCCAAGAAGCTGGGCGCGCGCGGGCTCTACACCGTGAAGGTCGCCGCGGAAGGCGTTACTTCGCCACTCGAAAAAACGCTGGGCGCAGCGGGCGTGGCTGCGATTGTCGAAACCACGAGCGCGAAGGCGGGCGACCTAGTCGTGGCCGTCTCGGCAGCCGAGCAGATTCCCGGCACCGACGCCGCGGCGCTGATCGCCGGGCAGTTGCGCCTGGCGTTGGCGGAGAAGCTGGCGCTCGTCCCCAAGGACCGCTGGGAGTTTCTCTGGCTGACCGGTTTTCCGCTGTTTGAATGGAGCACGAGCGAAAAGCGCTGGGCGCCGGCGCAGCATCCTTTCACCGGCATCATCGAAGAAGACGTTGATAAGCTGGAATCGGCGCCGCAGGAAGTTCGCTCCAAGGGCTACGACCTGGTCTTGAACGGCGTCGAGCTGGGCTCCGGCAGCATCCGGATTCACAGCCAGGAATTGCAGGCCCGCGTCTTTGCGCTTTTGGGTCTCGACGAAAAGCAAAGGCGCGAGCGATTCGGATTTTTCCTGGACGCGCTGACCTACGGCACGCCGCCGCACGGCGGCATCGCTCTGGGAGTCGATCGAACCTGTGCGCTGCTAGCCGGAGAAAAATCATTGCGCGAAGTCATCGCCTTCCCCAAGACCACCACAGCGCAAGACCTGATGGCCGAAGCGCCCAGCGCTATCGAGCAACCTCAGGAAGATGAGCTGGAACTCATGGGGGCCTTCCCCGACCTCCCATCGAAGTGCTTGCAGCTAGCCAGTTTCTGCGATCGTTTGCTACGCATACTGGAGACTGAACTCTTGGCCCGCACGTTGCCAGCTGATACACACTACCAGCAGGCCATCGCGCTCATAGTGGGTAAGGCGAGGGATGATGCGCGCGGAGCAATTAGGTTGGCCAAGGCTGGCTACGGAGTTCAAGCCGCCGGATTGTGTCGGTCACTCGTTGAGGCGGCGATTAACTGTGAGTTTATTCAAACACAGCCAGAGCGATTATCGAGCGCATTCATCAAATCGATCCGAGAGGAGACGGCTAGACTTGCGCGGCGACTCGAACCTCACAAGAATTCAGACGAGGCGCGCCAAGCGATTTTAGAAGCGCGACAAAGCGAAGAGAAGTCAGGCTGGCCCCTCAATCTGGGTGAACGAGCCTATAAAGTCGCCAAACCCCACTATGGCTACGACGTTGTCTTCTTTTTGCTCTCACAAATATTGCATTCCTCTGTCGCATCAGTAGCGGGTCGCTTAAAGTCAGATCAGCCGGGCGATTGGCAGATGCGGATCGGTCGCGGGCCCGAATGGGTGGACACGGCCCTTGCTACCGTTTTCATGTTCCTCGCTCCGGTTATGAACGTTGCTTACGACGTCTTCTCTTTGAGCAAGACAAACCTGGAAAGAGTGTCAGACGAATTTCAGGCGTTTAACCGTTCACAAACTTCGAGCCAGGGATGAGCAGAATCCGCATACTCCCGGAAGCAGTGGCCAACCGGATCGCCGCCGGAGAAGTGGTCGAGCGGCCCGCGTCGGTGGTGAAGGAGCTGCTCGAGAACGCACTGGATGCCGGCGCCACGTCGGTGCGCATCGAGGTCGAGGCCGGCGGCAAGCGCATGATCCGCGTCACCGACGACGGTTGCGGGATGGCGGCCGACGACGCGCTGCTGGCATTCGAGCGGCACGCCACCTCGAAGCTGCGCACCCCCGACGATTTGCTTTCGATTTCCACGCTGGGATTCCGCGGCGAGGCTCTGCCTTCGATGGCCTCGGTCTCGCGCCTGCTGCTCGAAACCCGCGCGGCTGGGGAAGAAAACGGCACGCGCGTGGAGTTTGCCGGCGGCAAGCTGGTGGGCGTAAAGCCCGCGGGTCTGCCCGTCGGCACCGCGGTCAGCGTGGCCGATCTTTTCTACTGCGTTCCCGCGCGGCGGCAATTCCTCAAATCCGAAACCACCGAGCTTGGCCACATCGCTTCGCTGGTGACGCACTACGCGCTGGCGCATCCGGACAAGCAGTTCACGCTCAAGACGCCGTCGCAGGAGATCGTGAACGCGCCGCCGGTGGAAACTGCGGCCGCGCGCTTCTATCAACTTTTCGGGCGGCAGTCGCTCGACGAGATGATCGAGATGGCCCCGCATGCCGGACCGATTCGCGCCGCCATCACCGAGGCCGAACTGGACGATGCCGGGCGCGCCGCGGAAGTTTCCGTGCGCGGATTCATCTCCCGGCCCGAGGTGCAGCGGGCCAATCGCAACGGCATCTATATTTTCGTCAACCGGCGGCTGGTGCGCGACCGCCTGTTGTTGCACGCCGTGCACGAGGCCTATCGCAACATCCTGCCGGCGGGTGTTTATCCGGTGGTGCTGCTGTTCGTGGACCTGCCGTCCGCGGAAGTGGACGTCAACGTTCACCCGGCGAAAATCGAGGTGCGCTTCCGCCATCCGCAGTTCGTCCACGATTTTGCGCGCGACGCCATTCGCCTGGCGCTGGGCCGCGCCCGGCCGGTACCGAGCTTTGCCGGCGCGACCGCGCCTGCTCAGGCGCTTGCTGCCGAGGCTGCGGCTGGGGCGAGCGCCTCCGGCCCGATGGCTGCGCCACGCGCGATCATCCCGCAGCCGGCAGGCGACCCAGGGTCAGGTTTGGAAGCGTTTGGTTTGACGGCGCCTCCGCTGGCGCCCGAGGCCCAGCGGTTTCATTTCGATTCGGGCGCGGCCATACCTTTCGCCGCCGGATCCGAAACTTTCACTGGGCAGGCCGGTCACGCCGCCGCAAGCGCGCCGCAACCGACTGAATTCCCGGCCAGCGCCGCGAGCCTGGCGGACCTGAAGCCGCTGGGCCAGGTAAACTCCAGCTTCATCGTGGCCGTCAACGGCGAGGGACTGTGGCTTATTGACCAGCACGTGGCGCACGAGCGCATCCTGTTTGAGCAGCACGTGCGCGCGCGCCGCGAAGGCCTGGTGTCAGGCCAGCGATTGTTGGCGCCCATCATGGTTGACCTCGCGCCGCGGCAGCGGGTCATACTGGAGCAAATTGCCGAGGAGCTTTCCGCCAACGGCTTCGATGTAACGCCCATGGGCCAGCAGAGCGTGGCCATTCAGGCCACGCCGGCCGGAGTTGCCAGCGCCGACGCCGAGCGCCTGCTGGCCGAAATCCTCGGCGGCATCGAACGCGAGCATCAGGCCATCTCGATTGACTCGGTGCAGGCCAAGATCGCGGCCAGCACCGCCTGCCACGCCGCCATCAAGGTGAATATGCCGCTGGACCTGCCCAAGATGGAATGGCTGCTCGGCGAGCTGGCCGCCACCGAGGCGCCGATGAGCTGCCCGCACGGCCGCCCAATCGTTTTGCGCTATTCGCTGCGCGAGATCGAGCGAGCATTCAAGCGCGTCTGACGATTCCTGGTGCGCCCGGCGTTATTTCCATGACCAGGCTGATCATCGCCATTGACGGGCCGGTAGGCTCAGGCAAAAGCACAGTCGCGCGGCGCGTGGCCAGCCTGCTGGGCTACTCCTACCTTGACAGCGGCGCCATGTACCGCGCGCTGGCCTGGAAGGCGCTCGCCGGCGGCGTGCCGCTCGATTCTCCGGCGCGTCTGGCGGCGCTGGCGCAGGCCACACGCATTGATCTGGCGCAGGAGGCGGGCGAGCTACGCGTGCGCGTGGACGGCAGCGACGTTACCGCCGCCATTCGCTCGGCGGACGTGGCGCGAGCCGCCTCGCAAGTGGCGGTGGCGCCGGGAGTGCGCATGGTGCTCGTGGACCAGCAGCGGCGCGCCGGTCAGGCCGGCGGCGTGGTCATGGAAGGGCGCGACATCGGAACGGTCGTTTTCCCGGACGCGGATCTCAAGATTTTCCTGGACGCCTCGGTGGAGGTGCGCGCGGAGCGCCGCCGACAGGAGCACTTGGCCAAGGGAGAAGCTCTGCAATTTGTGCAGGTGTTGGAGGAGGTGCGGGAGCGCGACCAGCGGGATCGGGAGCGCGCCACCTCTCCGCTGGTCCGCGCACCGGACGCCGTCCTGGTGGACAACACGGCCATGGATGCGGAGGAAACCGCCCGACTGATTGTTTTGCTGGCGAGGGAAATGGGCGCCGAACCGCAAGCCGGCAGCGCGGGGCTCTAGAGCAAGCAGACTAGCTGGGGCTGGACATCGAGGCTAGGAATTCCGCGTTCGACTTGGTCTTGGTCAGCCGCCCGAGCAGCAGCTCCATGGCCTCCACCGGCGAAAGCGGGTTCAGTACCTTGCGCAGCACCCAGACGCGGTTCAGTTCGTCGGGCGGCATCAGCAACTCCTCTTTGCGCGTGCCGGAACGATTGATGTCAATCGCGGGAAAGATACGCTTGTCCACCAGACGCCGGTCGAGATTGATTTCCATATTGCCGGTGCCCTTGAACTCCTCGAAGATCACGTCATCCATGCGGCTGCCGGTGTCAATCAGCGCCGTGGCCATGATGGTCAGCGAGCCGCCCTCCTCGATATTGCGCGCGGCGGCAAAAAAGCGGCGCGGGCGCTGCAGCGCGTTGGCGTCAATACCGCCGGAAAGCACCTTGCCGGAAGGCGGCGTGACGGCGTTGTAGGCGCGGGCCAGCCGCGTGACCGAGTCCAGCAGGATGACCACGTCGCGCTTGTGCTCGACCAGCCGCTTGGCTTTTTCCAGCACCATCTCCGCCACTTGGATGTGCCGTTGCGGCGGCTCGTCGAAGGTCGAGCTGATGACCTCGCCCTTCACCGTGCGCTGCATGTCCGTCACTTCCTCGGGCCGTTCGTCAATGAGCAGGACGATCAGCGCAACTTCGGGGTGATTGGTGGTGACCGAGTTGGCCATATTCTGCAGCATCATAGTCTTGCCGGTGCGCGGCGGCGCCACGATCAGCCCGCGCTGGCCTTTGCCTACCGGACAGAGCAGGTCCAGCACCCGGCCGGTCAGATTTTCCTTGGTGGTCTCCATCTTCAACCGGCCCTGGGGATAGAGCGGCGTCAGGTTGTCAAAAAAGATCTTGCTGCGGGTGACTTCCGGGTCCTCGAAATTGACCGCCTCGACCTTGATCAGCGCGAAATAGCGCTCGCCATCCTTGGGCGGGCGCACTTGGCCGGAGACGGTATCGCCGGTGCGCAAATCGAACTTGCGGATCTGCGACGGCGAGACGTAGATATCGTCCGGGCCCGGCAGGTAGTTGTACTCCGGCGCGCGGAGAAACCCGAATCCATCCGGCAGGCATTCCAGAACGCCCTCGCTGAAAATCAGGCCGTTCTTCTCGGTCTGCGCGCGCAGAATCTGGAAAATCAGCTCCTGTTTGCGCATGCCGCTGGCTCCCGGGATGGCTAGGTCCTTGGCGATCTTGGCCAGATCGGTGATGTTCTTCTCTTTCAGTTCCGCCAAACTAATGCTCATCGTGATTGTTCCTTGCATGAGATGGGGTTGCTCCGGCTCGTGGCTTTCGCTTACAACGATGCGCAGCCGCTTGCCGATGCACGCAGCCGCGCGGCGCTACCCGATTGAAACTGCAGTTCAGCATTCGTCCTGGATTCAAACAGAATCCCAACAGGCGTGAGTTGCTTCCGGACGGAAAGCCGGCTACCGGCGCTTCGGCCCGGAGTGACGCTTGCGGGTTCCCCTCAGTTGGTCAATTCCTGATCCTGCTCGGCCGGGGCGTCGAACTTCCTCGCGACCTCCGACACCGTAGGATGCGAGGACGGCTCGAGCGGACGCTCGAGCGCCAGTCCCAGAACTTCGTCCATCACTTCGACGAAATGAATGACCAGACTCGACTGAATCTCCGGCGGGATATCCGCCAGATCTTTCTCGTTGTCCTTCGGCAGCAGAACGGTGCGAATCCCCACGCGATGCGCCGCCAGCAGCTTTTCCTTGACGCCGCCGATGGGCAGCACCTTGCCGCGCAGCGTGATTTCTCCGGTCATGGCCAGGTCGCAACGCACGGGGATGCGCGTGAGCGCGCTCACGATGGCCGTGCACAGCGTGATGCCGGCCGAGGGACCGTCTTTCGGAATGGCGCCTTCGGGCACGTGGACGTGGATTTCCAGGTGCCGGTAGAAGTCGCGCGGCAAGCCCAGAGCCGCCGTTCGGGAACGCGCGTAGCTCATGGCCGCCTGCGCCGACTCCTGCATCACGTCCCCAAGTTTCCCCGTCAACGTCAGCCGCCCCTTGCCTTCCATCACCGTGGCTTCGGTCGCCAGCACCTGCCCGCCCGCTTCGGTCCAGGCTAAGCCCACCGCCAGGCCCACCTCATTCTTCTTCTCGGCCCAGATCTCCCGGTACTTGATGATGCCTAGGTAGTCGCGAACGTTGTCCGGCCCAACTTCGACATGTACCTGTTTGCCTTCCTGCACCACGCGGCGCGCAATCTTGCGGCAGATATTGGCGATCTCGCGCTCGAAGTTTCGCACCCCGGCCTCATGCGTGTAATTGCGGATGATCCGGGTCAGTGCCTCGTCGCTGAAGCGCAGGTTTTCTTCGCTCAGGCCGGTGGCCTTAAGCTGTTTGGACACCAGAAATCGCTTGGCGATATGAGTCTTCTCGATATCGGTATAGCCGGGAAGGCGAATCACTTCCATGCGGTCCTGCAGCGGCTGGGGAATAGTGTGCAGCACGTTGGCCGTGCAGATGAACATGACCTGCGAGAGGTCGTACTCGACGTCCAGGTAGTGGTCCGTAAACGCGTAATTCAGCTCGGGGTCCAGCACTTCCATCAGCGCTGCCGAGGGATCGCCGCGAAAGTCCATGGACATCTTGTCCACTTCGTCCAATACGAAGACGGGATTGGTGGTGCCCGCCTTCTTCATCATCTGGATGATCTGCCCCGGCAGCGCCCCGATGTAGGTGCGCCGGTGGCCCCGGATTTCCGCTTCATCGCGCACCCCGCCGAGCGATACGCGCACGAATTTGCGGCCCGTGGCGCGGCCGATGGACATGGCCAGCGACGTCTTGCCCACGCCCGGGGGGCCGACAAAGCACAGGATGGACCCGCGGGGATTCTTCACCAACTGGCGCACGGCCAGATATTCGAGGATGCGTTCCTTGACCTTCTCCAGCCCGTAGTGGTCTTCTTCCAGGATTTTCTCCGCGGCGGCGATGTCGCGGATCTCCTTGGACTTTTTCTTCCAGGGCACCGCCAGCAGCCAATCCAGGTAGCTGCGGCTGACCGTGGATTCCGCCGACATGGGCGGCATCAGCTCCAGCCGCTTCAGCTCCTGCATGGCCTTTTCTTTGACGTCCTTGGACATGCCGGCGGCGTCAATCTTCTTTTTCAGCTCGTCCAGCTCGCTCTTTTCGCCGCGGCCCAGTTCCTTGTGGATGGCCTTCAGCTTTTCGTTCAGGTAATACTCTTTTTGCGCGCGCTCCATCTGCCGCTTGACGCGCGAGTTGATGCTGCGGTCCATGTTCAGCTTTTCGGTCTCGGCCTCGAGGATCTCGGCCACCCGGTTCAGCCGGTCCAGAACTTCCAGGTTCTCCAGCAGCCCCTGCTTGTCCTCGACCGGAATCTGCAGGTTGAAGGCGATGGTGTCGGCCAGCTTGCCGGGGTCCTCGACGCGCGCCGCGGCAATCATGGTGTCGTAGTTCAGGCTCTGCGACAGTTTGACGTACTGCTCGAACAGCTCGTTGACGCGCCGCACGGTCTGATCGAGCTGCGGCGAAGGCTCCGTGTGGCTGGGCGAGAGCCGCAGCGCCGCGCGATAGAAGCCCTCTTCGCCGGTGATCTGCAACACCTTGGCGCGTTCCAGGCCCTCGACCAGCACGCGGATATTGCCGTCGGGCAGTTTCACGCTTTGCACGATGGTGGCCAGAGTGCCCACGGAAAAAATCTCGTCCGGCTTGGGATCATCCACCGAAGCGTCGTGCTGCGTGGCCAAAAAGATTTTCTTGTCGCCGGCCAGTGCTTCTTCCAGCGCGCGCACGGAGGCCTCGCGCCCGACGATAAAGGGCTGCATCATCTGCGGGAAGATGACCATGTCCCGCACCGGCATCATCGGCACTCGCTTCAATTCATTTTTTTCTCGGCTGAACATGGTGTCCGGGGGGTGGATATCCTTGGCCTCTCAGTTAATTATCCCGCTTTCTCCAGCAGGTTCCAGTTGATTTCGCGGCTGCGCACCATTTCCGCGCTCACCGCAAACTCGCGCAATTTGCGCTGCGCCGGCAGGTTGTACATAAGGTCCAGCATCAGGTCTTCCAGGATCATGCGCAGCCCGCGCGCGCCGACCTTGCGCTGCAGGGCCAGCTCGGCCACCGTCTCCAGCGCGTCGTCGGTGAACCGCAGCCGCACGTTTTCAAACTCGAACAGCCGTTGATATTGACGGATCAGCGCGTTCTTCGGTTCCGTCAAAATGCGCATCAGCGTGCCCTTGTCCAGATCGCCGAGCACGCCCACCACCGGCAGCCGGCCCACAAATTCGGGTATCAGGCCGTAGCGGATCAGGTCGGTCGGCTGAGCCTGCTCCAGGATTTCGATATTGCGGCGGTTCGAGGTGGCCGGCTGCGCATCGCTGTGAAAGCCCAGCGATTTCTGCCCCACCCGCCGCTCCACGATCTTCTCCAGGCCCACGAAGGCCCCGCCGCAGATGAACAGGATGTTGGTCGTATCCACCGGCGTGAATTCCTGGTGCGGGTGCTTGCGGCCGCCCTGCGGGGGCACATTGGCGATGGTGCCCTCGAGAATCTTCAGCAGCGCCTGCTGCACGCCCTCGCCCGAGACGTCCCGCGTGATCGACGGATTTTCGTCCTTCTTGGAAATCTTGTCGATCTCATCAATGTAGATGATGCCTTGCTGTGCTTTGGTGACGTCTCCGTCGGCGTTTTGCAGCAATTTCAGAATGATGTTTTCGACGTCCTCGCCCACGTAGCCGGCCTCGGTCAGCGTGGTGGCGTCCACGATCGCGAAGGGCACGTCCAGCATCCGCGAGAGCGTCTGCGCCAGCAGCGTTTTGCCCGTGCCAGTGGGCCCGATCAGCAGAATATTGGACTTGGTCAGCTCCACGTCGCCCGGCTGCTTGTTCAGGAAGATGCGCTTGTAGTGATTGTAAACCGCCACCGCCAGCTTCTTCTTGGTCTTATCCTGTCCGATGACGTAGCCGTCCAGAAAAGCCTTGATCTCCGGCGGGCGGGGCAGGCGGCGGTTGACCGGCGCGGCCTGTTCGCGCTTCTCTTCCTCCAGGATCTGCTGGCAGACGCCCACGCACTCGTTGCAGATGTAGGCGCGCGGGTAGTCGGAAGGAGAGCTGATCAGCTTCTCGACCTGCTCCTGCGTCTTATGGCAGAACGAACAGCGCAGCGGCTCGTCTGGACTGAGTTTTTTCACTGGCGTGTCGGCCTCCCGCGGCGATCCGCCGGGGGAATGAACCCGTTGAACATATACAACATTCTATGGCTTCTTGCCCGTCTTGCATACCACCGGCCCACTTGGCTACTAACTTTTAGGAACCATCTGCCGGTGCTTGTGGATAATCTCGTCCACCAGGCCGTACTCCTTGGCCTGTTGCGCAGACATGATGAAGTCCCGCTCCACATCTTTCTCCAGCTTTTCAAGCGGCTGATGGCTGTGGCTGGCCAGGAGCTTGTTGATCACGTCCCGCATTCGGAGAATCTCTTTGGCGTGGATGTCAATGTCGGTGGCTTGGCCGGAAAGGCCGGACATCCACGGCTGGTGAATCAAGATGCGCGAGTTGGGCAGCGAAAAGCGCTTCTTGGGCGCGCCGGCGGCCAGCAGCAGCGCCGCAATCGAAGCCGCCTGGCCCACGCAGGTGGTCACCACATCGGGCCGCACGTACTGCATGGTGTCATAGATGGCCATGCCCGCGGTGATCGAGCCGCCCGGCGAATTGATATAGAGCTGGATATCCCGCTCGGGGTCTTCCGCCTCCAGAAACAGAAGCTGGGCGGTCACCAGGTTGGCCACGTGGTCGTCAATCGGCGTGCCGATGAACAGGATGTGGTCCTTCAGCAGCCGGGAATAGATGTCGTAGGCCCGCTCGCCCCGGGTGGTTTGCTCCACCACCATGGGGATGAGCGTTGTCGCGCGCGGAACCGTGTCGTCGTATTTCATTTGGTGATGAAAAGGCTTGGAGGAACCCTGTCAGGACCGCTCCGGCTCTCGAGTCTTCACCCGTGCGTTGCTGCGCAGCCAGTCGAGAGTTTTGCCGCTCCGGAGCTTCGATTTCATCCTATCGAGCGCTCCCTGCTTTGTCAAGCTGGCCCGCAACGCCGCTGCGGATTCGCCACTGTGTTCGGCCATGCGCGCGATCTCGATCTCGCTGTCCTCTTCGCTCACCTCGATGTTTTCCGCGGTGGCGATGCGGTCCAGCAGCAGTTCCGCCTTGACGTCCTCCACCGCCCGTTCTCGCTGCCGCTGCCGCAGTGCCGCCCAGTCCACATTGATCCCGCGCGGATCCACTCCCTGCGCCGCCAGCGACCGCACCGCGCGCTCCAGCCGGGCGTCCATTTGATTTTCGACCAGCGCCTCCGGCACCGGAAAATCGTGCGCCGAGGTCAGTTTCCGCAGCAAGAGTTCGCGCACCGCCGCCGTCTGCCGCATTTCGCTTTCGGCTTCCAGCCCCTGCCGCACCTTCCCGCGCAGCTCCTCCATCGTCTGGGCCTCGCTCACCTGCTTGGCGAAATCGTCGTTCAGCTCGGGCAGCTTTTTCTCCTTGATGCCCAGCACTTCGGCGGAGTAGGTGTAACTCTTCCCGGCCAGCTTGGCATCCGGGTATTCCGCCGGGTATTGCACCTCGAAGCGGCGGTGTTCGCCGGCCTGCGCGCCGCGCAGATTTTCAGTGAACGGCGCGAGCGTGTCCTCCCCGCCCAGGTGGCAGAGCACACTCTCGGCCCGCAGCGGCTCGCCTCCGCCCCCGGGCGTGCCCGTCAGCTTGAGTTGTGCGTAGTCGCCGTCGGCCAGCGCTCGTCCCTCGATGGCGACGAATGTCGCGGCTCGCTCGCGCACTTCCTCGATGGCTTTGCCCACATCCGCGTCGGTCACCCGGGCGGCGTCCACCTCCACCTCCAGGTCCTTGTACGCGCCGAGCACCACCTCCGGCAGCACTTCAAAGATGGCGCGAAATTTCAACGGGCCGTTCTCCGCGAAATCCACCTTGTCCACGTGGGGCTGCGTGATGGGCACCAGATTCTGGTCCTTCACGGCCTTGTCAATCTGCTCGGGAACCAGCGATTGCAGCACCTCGCCCTTGATATCGTCGGCAAATCGCCGGCGAACCAGCGTGACCGGCGCCTTGCCCGGGCGAAAGCCGGGAATCCGCGCCACTCGCGCGAACTCCTTGGCCACTCGCTCCACAGCCTTTTGCACATCGGCTGCGGGAATCTCCAGCTCGAGTTCGCGTCGGCAAGTCGCTTCAGTCATGGCTCGCTACCGGTTTCTCCGGGGTCGCTTTGTCCCGCCGCGCCCGTCCCTTTCAAATCCTCTCAAATCGCACACGCTCCGCCAGTGCTGCCGCTGGCTCGTTCACAACGGGTGCGGGCTGTACTTGCAGCCCGCTGCAAACAAGGAGAACCGGGGAAAACGGTCGAGCGGGAGTGAAGCCAGAGTATAGGGGAAGCCCCGCGAAGCGTCAACTCACCGCCGGCGGCCGCCGCAGGCCGTCTCGCAGGGCGGGATGCGTTATCATATTCAGGGTAATCGCCCTGGGACGAACCGATGGCGATGGACATTTCCACCGCGGGTCTCGATGATTTCCTCGCGGCTCACGCTTCGCTGCTGGCGCGGCTGCACGCCGAGTCCGGCGCCGCGCGCTGGGACGTCTCGCGCGAGGAGTTTGCCCAAGCGTTGTATCGCAGCGCGTCGCGCCGCTTCGCCGGCCCGCCGCCCCGCAGCGACGCCGTCGGCGAGTACCTGGGCGCGTTGCATCTGCCGGACCTGGCGCTGGCCTGCGCCCTGCGCCAGGGCTCGGCGCCGGCCTGGGAGGAGTTCGTCGCCAGCTACCGGCCGGTGCTCTACTCCGCGGCGCGCGCCGTTGTGGGATCGGCCGGGGAGGCTCGCGCGCGCGAGCTCGCCGATTCGCTGTACGCAGAGCTGTACGGTCTGGATCGCTCCGGCGGCGAGCGGCGTCGCCCGCTGCTCGACTATTTCCACGGACGCAGCAAGCTGGCCACTTGGCTCCGGGCCGTACTGGCGCAGCGCCACGTGGATTCCCTCCGCGCTGCGCAGCACACCGAATCGCTCGACCAGCCGCTGGCGCCGCTTCGTCCCGCCGCCAGTGCCGCGACTGTTGATCCCGACCGCGCCCGGCTCCTGCCCCGCCTGCGCCAAGCCGTTTCCACCGCCCTGGCCGCTGTGCCGCCGGCTGATCGCTTGCTGCTCTCCTTCTACTACCTGCAGGAGATGACGCTGGCGCAGATCGCGCGCCTGCAGGGCGTGCACGAAGCCACTATTTCGCGCCAGCTCGACCGCATCCGCCGCGAGCTGCGCCAAACTGTCGAGCAGGCGCTGGCCGCTGGGAGCGCCGCCGAAAATGGCAGGGCCGCGCAGCCGGGCCTCTCCCCGGCGGAAGTAGATCTCTGCTTCGCCTACGCCCTGGAAGACTGGGCTTTCGATCTCGGCACTGCGCTTTCCAGCGGCGCCCCAACGGGGCGGGAGGAGCTATAGGCCATGCGCCGTGCAAGAAATCGCTGCGGCCCCGTTCTAAGATCGAGCGTTCGGAGGCACGTGTTCCCATGACCGCGAAACCAGATCGATCCGAACCGCGCGACCGAGCTATGGCGCGCTTGCTGGCCGAGGCCCTCCAACCGGCCGCGTCTGCCGAGGCCGCGGGCTACGCTGCGTGCCCGGACGCGGAACTAATGGCCGCGTATGCCGACCAGGGCCTCGCCAAAGGCCCCGGCAAGGGCCTGGACAACGACGAGCGGGAACGCCTGGAAGGCCACTTCGCGGCCTGCGGGCGTTGCCAAGAGATTCTCGCTGTCCTGGCAGTCAAGGGCGAAGACCCACTTACCGAGCCGGAGGTGCGCCAGTTCGCAAAAGGCGCCTCCGAAGCCTCTGCGCCTGCCCGTCCCACCACCTCCACACCGCCTGCGCGTCCTGCCCAGCGATGGTTCTGGTGGCTGGCGCCGGCGCTGGGCACCGCCGCCGCAGCGATGCTGTGGATGGTGCTGCGTCCCGCCTCGCCGGGCGGAACGGCGCCCGTGCAAACCGCCGCCGACTATTTGACACCGGCTCAGCAAGAAACCCGCGCGCTGAGCACGCCGGGCGGTGTTCCTGCGCCGCCGGCAGAAGCGTCGCCTGCTGCCGCGCTGCGCCGAGAGGCGCCAAGCCCGGATGGCAATCTCTCCGCCCGCGCCGACCGAGCTGCAGAAGCGAAACAGGAAGAGGCGCGAGACGAAACGGCTGCATTGTCTCTCGCCGCGCCTGACGAAACCGCTTCCGCGGCTCCAGCGGCCCGATCCGCAGTTGCCGGGAACGAGGCCGCGCCTCTGAATTCCGGCATTACCCGAGGCGTGACCGTAACCGAACAGTTGCCCTCGGTCGCGACCGCTAACGACGCTCGCGCCGATGTAGCTCCGGCTCCAGCCCAGCCTGCCGCCGGGCCGCGCGGCGCGATACTAGGCGGCACGCTGTCCCAAGAGCCCCTCAGGGAACTGCCTCTGAGCGGCCGCAGTGTCGCCCAGCTCAACCTCTATACATTCCTTTCGCCCGACGGCAGCGTACTCTGGCGCCTGGGCGCAGGCGGCAGCATCGAGCGGTCCACTGATCGGGGGCAGACCTGGCAGCAGCAGACCAGCGGCGTCACGACAGCTCTGGTATCCGGCTCCGCTGCGTCGAAGGACGTGGCCTGGGTCGTCGGCCGCGCCGGGGTCATCTTGCGCACGACCGATGGAGAACTCTGGCAGAGAATCGCCCCGCCGAACGGGGCAACCGGCGATTGGGCCGCCGTCGTGGCCTACGATGCTTTGACCGCCACCGTTGTGGCCGCCGATCTGCGCCGTTTCTGGACCCAAGACGGCGGGCGCACCTGGACCCAGCAGTAATCCGTAACCGCTTGTCTTTCTAATCCCTCCGAAGCCGTGCAAGAAATCCCGCCTCACCCGTTCTAACCATGTGAACGATTTCACCGGAGGACGACCATGAAAAACCTGCTGCTCAAGACAGTTCTTCCTGCGGGCGCGCTGGCTGCTGTGCTGCTCGGCGCACCGCTCTTTTCGCGGCTGCTGGCGGACCCGGCGGCTCCGCCGGCGCCGGCGCAAGCGGGCGGCGCGCAAGCTACCACCACGCAAGACGACCAGACCGACCTGAGCATCACCGTGTACAATTCGGATTTGGCGCTGGTGCGCGACGTCCGCGATGTACGCTTGCCCACCGGCGTTTTCCCGCTCAAGTTCATGGACATCGCCGCTTCCGTCAATCCCGCCACCGTCCATTTCCGCTCGCTCAGCGACTCCGGCCGGATTTCCGTGCTGGAGCAGAACTACGAGTACGATCTGCTCGAGCCGCAGAAGCTGCTGGCGAAGTACGTGGGCCGCGAAATCACCATGGTGCGGGCGCGCACCGTGAACGGCACGACCGAGTGGGAAGACGTGCGGGCCACTCTCATCGCCAATAACAACGGCCCCATCTGGAAAATCGGCAATGAGATCGTCACCGGATATCCTTCGGGCACCTTCCGTTTTCCCGAGTTGCCGGGAAATCTCTACGACCGTCCCACGCTGCTGTGGACGCTCGAGAACAGCGGCCCGCAGCGGCAGCGCGTCGAGACTTCTTATCTGGCCGGAAAACTCTCCTGGAAAGCGGACTACGTGCTGACCGTGAACCGCGAGGAGACTTCGGCGGACCTGGACGGCTGGGTGACCCTGGTGAACAACAGCGGCACCGCTTTTGAAAACGCCAAGCTGCAACTGGTGGCCGGCGACCTGAACCGCGTGCGTCCGGAACAGCAATACGAATTGATGGGGGCCATGGCGCGGGCCGACGAGGTTAGGGCAGCGCCCATGCAGCAGGAAGCCTTCAACGAATATCATCTCTACACGCTTCAGCGGCGCACATCGGTCAACAACAACCAGAGCAAGCAGGTCAGTATGCTGAACGCCACTCGCGTTCCGCTTGTGAAAACGTACGAAGTGAACGGGCAGTCCTACTACTACCGCCAGGTCGTGCGACCGGGCGCGCCGGTGAAGGATCCGGTGCGGGTCATCTACAAATTCAAGAACGACGAGAAATCCAGCCTGGGCATGCCGCTGCCCGCGGGCACGGTGCGCGTCTACCAGGGCGATTCGGCCGGGAGCGTGCTCTACGCCGGAGAAGATCGCATCACGCACACGCCCAAGGATGAGCAGGTGGGCCTGCACACCGGCAACGCGTTCGACATCGTGGCCGAGCGCAAGCAGACCGACTACGATGTGCTGGGCAGCAATGTCGTCGAGATGGAGTATGAGATCACGCTGCGCAATCACAAAACCGTCCCGGTCACCGTGGAAGTGAACGAGCCCATCGGCGGCGACTGGCAGATGCTCAACTCGAGCTACGGATGGACCAAGACGGCGGCCTTTGCCGCGCAGTTCAACGTGCCCGTGGAAAAAGACGGCACCTCGGTGTTGCGCTATCGCGTGCGTGTTCGGTGGTAAGCGTCGCATCGGCACAGCGGGGCGTCCGCCGCGGCGGACGCCCCGCCGCCGCGCGTCATTCCGAGGAGTCCGCCCCGGCGGACGACGAGGAATCCCTCCTGCTGTGGCTCCGAAGCAGAGGGATTCCTCGCTCCGCTCGGAATGACGGTTCACGGAGGTTTGCTCCGCCAGGAGCATCGCCGCACTGTTAACCTCCAGACCCGCCCAAGCGTTATAGCAGTGAGATGGGACGCGACTGAGGCGCAGGCGCTGTTGGCCACGCCGGCCGCGGCGGGAGGAAACATGATCGAAAGCGTGCTGGCTCTGCTTGTCCCGTTTGCGCTCTTTGCCCTGGTGTTTGGCCTCGTCTGGCTGAAATATCGCCAGAAGCAAGCGCAGGTGCGGGCGCAGGCGGAATTTCATAAGCAACTGCTGGAAAAATTCGGCTCGGGGCGCGAGTTTAGTGAGTTTCTGGAAAGCAAGGGCAGCCGGCAATTTCTGGACGCGATGTGGTCGCAGACTCCTGGACGCCACGGCCAGGTCCTGGCCACGATGCGCAACGGAATCGTAATGACGGCGCTCGGACTTGGAATGCTGGCCTTGTCCTGGACGAACGCGAGCATCGAGGAGTTCACTGCCAGCGGGTTCCGAATTCCCGGCGTTCTGGTACTCGCGTTGGGTATCGGCTTCCTGCTTTCGTCCGCGATCTCGCACCGCCTCGCGAAGCGGTGGGAGGAAAAGCAGGAAACGGAGACCCCGCGGCTCACCTAGCTTTGCTGCCTCGCTTTCTGATACAGATGGACCATGCGCCCAGGCAATCTCGCAGCCGAGCTTCCGGCGTGGGTATCCGCCGCCGAAGCGTCCTCGCGGCCGCAGCCGATGGATGAAGCCGCGTTCCGCGTGTTCTATGCCGATGCGGCGCCCGTGCTGTGGGCTTACATCCGGCGGGCGTCGGGCGATGCGGCCCTGGCCGACGACATCCTGCAGGAGGCGTTCCTGCGGTTTCTTCGCGCCGACTTGCCGGCCATGCAAAGCGTGCAGATGAAGGCGTACTTGTATCGAACGGCAAAGTCGTTGCTGACGGATCATTGGCGGCGGCTGAAGCGCGAGCGGCGCTGGAATCTCGCGAATTGGTTTGGCGGCGGAGAGCCGGCGGCGCGCGCGGAATCGGCCGGAGACGCGATGGACTTGTTTGCGCAGCTCAAACCGCAGGAACAGAGCTTGCTGTGGCTGGCCTACGTCGAGGGTTTCGACCATCGCGAAGTCGCCTCGGCCCTGCAGTTGCGCGAAAGGAGCGTTCGCGTGCTGCTGTTTCGCGCGCGCAAGAGATTGGCCGCCCTGCTCGGCAAGCAGGGCATTTGTCCCGGGGAAAAAGCATGAGTCGAGCGATTTGTCCGCAGGAAGCGGCCGTGACGCAAGCGGCCCGCGCGCGCCGCTGGCCTGAGTCCTTGGCTGAGCACGTCGCGCAATGCCAGCACTGCCGCGGAATCGCGCAGGCCGCGCAGTGGATGCAGGCGCTGGCGCAGAATTCGGAGAAGCCCCTCGGCCTTCCCGAGGCGAACCTGGTCTGGTGGAGGGCACAGCTCGCGGAGCAGAGGAGGAAAGCGGCAAGAACTCAGAGCGCCCTCGAATGGCTGGCGTTCGCCTCCGGAGCGGTCGTGCCGCTGGGACTGGCGGCCTGGGTGGTCTGGAATTGGTACGGCATTCAAGCGGCGGCCGGCGGTTTGCTGATGGGTCTGGCGCCGCAGTTCTCGCTGGCGGCCGTGTCACTTGCCGCGCTGGCGCCGGCGCTGCTGTTTCTCGGCGCGATTTCATTGGCCTATCCGCTGCTCGTGAGGGAGTAGCGAACGCGGAGGAATTCCTCGTCGTCCGCCAGACGGATGGCGGACTCCTCGGAATGACGGACCGAGATGTGATCCGACTGGTCATTGGCTCCGCGCGGGCGCGAGATTTTCCAGGAAGAACTGGGTGACGCGGTTGAAGATGTGGATGCGGGCGGGGGGATCGGTGATGCCGTGGCCGCGGCCGGCATAGATGAGGAATTCGGCGTACTTCTGGGCTTCCACGAGCTTGTCGGCCAGGCCCAGCGTATTTCCGAAGTGCACGTTGTCATCGCCGCTGGCGTGGGCCACCAGCAGCTTGCCGCGCAGGCCGGCGGCGTAATTGACGGGCGAGGAGTCGCGGTAGCCGTTGGGATTGTCTTGTGGTAAGCCCATGTAGCGCTCGGTGTAGATGGTGTCGTAATAGCGCCAGTCGGTGACGGGCGCGCCGGCAAAGCCGGCCTTGAAAGTGTCACCGGCGCGCAGCATGGCCAGGCAGGCCATGTAGCCGCCGTAGCTCCAGCCCCAGATGCCGACGCGGTCCCCGTCCACGTAGGATTGCCGCTTGAGCCAGGCCACGCCGGCGAGCTGGTCGGCCAGCTCGACTTCGCCGAAGCGCCGGAGGATGGCGGACTCGAAGGCATGGCCGCGGCCGGCCGAGCCGCGATTATCCACGGTGAAGATGAGGAAGCCCTTCTGGGCCATCATCTGGTTCCAGAGGAAATTTGCGCCTTGCCAGACATCGCGCACGAGCTGCACGTGCGGTCCGCCGTAGGTGTACACGAGAACGGGATATTTTCGCGTGGGGTCGAAGTCACGCGGCTTGATGAGCGAGGCGTGCAGCAGGGTGCCATCGGCGCCGGGCACGGTGAAAAATTCGACCGGAGACAACTGGAAGGCGTCCAGTTCGGCGACTTTGTTTTCCGCCAATGCGGTTACGCGAGAGCCGTCGGCTTTGTAGAGGTCCTGGCGCGACGGGGTCATGGCGGTGGAGTAGGTATCGAGAAAATGGCGGGCAGCGGGCGCGAGAGTGACGCCGTGGTTGCCGCGCTCGCGGGTGAGGCGCACGGGGTCGCCGCCGGAAAGCGACACGCGATAGAGGTGACGCTCGATGGGGCTCACTTCGGTGGAGGTGAAATAGACCTGGCCGCCGGCTTCGTCCACTTGCTCGACGCCTTCCACTTGCCAGTTGCCGCGCGTGAGCTGCGCGAGCTGCTTGCCGGAAAGATCGTGGAGATAGAGGTGGCGGAAGCCCGAGCGTTCGCTGGACCACAGGAAGCGCTGCCCATCGTTGAAAAAGTGCAGATCGTCGGCGATATTGATCCAGCTCTGATCCATTTCGGTGAGGACGGTTTGCGCGCGTCCGCTGGCCGCGTCGGCAAAGAGCAGATCGAGCCGGTTCTGCACGCGAGTGAGGCGCTGAATGGCGACGCGGCGCGAGTCGCGCAGCCAGTCCACGCGCGCCAGGAGCACACTTTTGTCCGCGCCGGTATCCATCCAGCGGACGGCACCGCCTGAAACCGGCACCACGCCGACACGGGCGATGGGATTGGGCGAGCCGGCAATCGGGTAGCGTTCTTCGATGAGCTCTCCTCCATAGGCGAGTTCATTCACCAGCGGATATTTTCCTACCGGGCTCTCATCGAGCTGCAGGAAGGCGATTTTGGTGGAATCGGGTGACCACCAGTGGGCGGTCTGAATGTCCAACTCTTCGGGATAGACCCAATCGAGTTCGCCGTTGAGCAGTTCGTCGGTGCCGTCGCGGGTGAGCTGGCGCGGCTGGCCCGCCGTGGCGGGCTGGCTGCCGGCCACGCCGACCACCCAGATGTCGTGATTGCGGATGAAGCTGACCCAGCGTCCGTCGGGGGAGATTTTGGCGTCGTCGAGCGTTGCGCCGCCGCCGGCTGACGCGGCGTTTGCTGCGGGTTGCGGGAGGAGGTGGCGCGACGTTTGGGATTTCAGGTCGTACCAGGCAAGCTGCTGCGCCCCGATGAATAGCAGGGCCTGGCTATCGGGCGCCCAGCGGTACTGCGACGGAGTGAGGCGGCCCAGGCCGGTCTGCTGGCCGCGGGACGAGGGCGGCAGAAGCACGTCGCGCATGTGCGCGGCGTCCACCAGCACGCGGCGCTCACCGGTGGCCGCGTCCACCACCCAGATTTCCGTGCGCTCGCCATTGCCGGTGAGATAACTCAGCCACTTGCCGTCGGGACTCCAGCGTGTATCGCGCAGGAGCTGGCCGCTGAGGCTGGGCCCGTTGTAGATGCGCTCGACGGTGAGGTCGCGGGGCTGCTGCTGGGCGAGCGCGGCTTGGCCCGCGGCAAGGAGCACACAGCAAAATACAAGGCCCAACGCCAGCCGTCGGCTCACGTTTGTGGGTTTCATCGCCGCCTCCGCCAGCAGAGATGCGTCAGGAGGCATTGTACGCCGCCTGGCCGGAATTTCTGAGTGCAGCGAGGGTTTCTGACCCGACCCCCTCCCGGTTTTTTTGTAAGTGTTGATTCTAAAGGGGGTTTAAGTCCAATGATTTTGTAAGTGTTCATTCTGCGGGGGTTGCAGGCGGGTTTTTCGCAAGTGTTCATTCTAAAGGGAGATAGCAGATCGGAGATTTGAGATCTGAGATTGAATATGGACGGACAGGCGCGCTGCGAGGGCGGAAGAGAACGAGGGAGGACTTGGGCGAACATGGCAGATCATACCATAGTAGTACACGATTGTCAAACTATGTTTACCACAGGGTATTCGAACACAGGCGGGAAGCGTTCGAATGCCGGGATCTTGCAGAGCGGAAAGCGATTGTCAGGCGGCGACTGAGGGAGACTAACCGATGATTTCGGAAAGGCCTTCCAACACGGTTGCCAGTTCCTCTTCGGAGGCGCGGCAGATTCGATTGCCGATGCGTTCGGTGGAGAGAGTGCGGATCTGGCTGATCTTGACCCAGGATCGTTTGGGCAACTTGGCGGCGGTGAGTTCAAGCGTCAGGGGGAAGCCGCCTCGAGGTTCCTGACTGGTGAGCGCGACGGCGATGACCGTTCCGGATCGTTCGTTGAAGACATCGTGGCTGAGGATGAGGACCGGGCGCCGGCCGGCCTGTTCGTGACCGCGCACCGGGCTTAGGTCAGCCCAGCGAATCTCGCCTCTCAGTATTCGGGCCACAGTTCGCCGCTGGCGGCGAGACCTTCCTCGGCGGCGCGGCGCTCCTCGGCAGGATCGAGCTTGGCGCATTCGCGGGCCAGGCGGGTCCGCGCCAAACGATCCAATTTCTCCGCGAGGGCGGCTTCCACGGCCTGGCTGCGGTTGCGGAAGCGGCGCTTGGAGACGAGCTGGTCCAGGCGATCAAGCAGGGAGGTGTCGAGGGTGACAGCGACTTTGGTTTTGGGCATGGTGGTCAGTATGATAAAACATCATACCACGGAGGCAGGCGGGCTAACAAGGTGCACTTGGCTCGGGGCCTCCGGTGGGTGCCGAAGCAGTCGATGTGTTGCCTAGCGCGGCACTGCGGGCATGACGGCGCTGGGGCGCGTGGTACACTTCCGGCTGCGCTGCGGGGAATGCACAGCCAAGAGTGGCTGTGCTACCCGGCGTGGCCCAGAGCGGCAGTGTGGCTTCTGCTGGGACGGACAATGGAATGAAGTGCAAGAACATACTGGAGACGATTGGGCGGACGCCGCTGGTGCGGTTGAACCGCATGACCAAGGATTGCCGGGCGGAGGTGTACGTCAAGGCGGATTATCTGAATCCGGGCGGGTCGGTGAAGGACCGCATCGGGATTTCCATGATTGACGAGGCCGAGCGCAAAGGCCTGCTCAAACCTGGCGGCACGATCATCGAAGGGACTTCGGGCAATACCGGCTTGGGATTGGCGCTGGTGGCGGCGGTGCGCGGGTACAAGATGGTCTTCACCATCACGGATAAGCAGTCGAAGGAGAAAGTGGATTTGCTCAAGGCGTTCGGCGCCGAGGTGATCGTCTGCCCCACGGCGGTCGAGCCCGATGACCCGCGCAGCTACTACTCGGTGGCGAAAAAGCTGGGGAAGGAGATCCCCAACTCGTTTTATCCCAACCAGTACGAGAACCCCATGAACCCGGGGGCCCACTATCGCACCACGGGGCCGGAAATTTGGGAGGACTCGGAAGGGAAGATCACGCACTTCGTATGCGGGATGGGCACGGGCGGAACGATTAGCGGGGTGGGCCAGTTCCTCAAGGAAAAGAATCCGAAGGTGCAGATCATCGGCGTGGACCCCATCGGGTCGCTGTACTACGAGTTCTTCAAGACCGGGAAGGTGGGCAAGGCGCGGACTTACGTGGTGGAAGGTATTGGCGAGGACATCTTTCCTTCGACCATGGATTTCAAGGTGTTGGACGACGTCGTGCAGGTGACGGATCAGGAGTGCTTCGCCTGCGCGCGCAAACTGGTGAAGAACGAAGCCGTCTTCACCGGTGGCTCGGGCGGGGGATGCGTTTCGGCGGCGCTGCGCGTGGCGCGGGAGCTGCCGGCGGGGAGTTTCGTGGTGGCGTTTTTGCCGGACACCGGGATGCGCTACCTGAGCAAAGTGTACAGCGATGAGTGGATGCGCGAGCGCGGCTACGCCGATTCGGAGGTCAAGCTCACGGCGGGTGAAGTAGTGGCGGCCAAGCAGCGCGCGGGCAAGGCGCGCGAGCTGGTGCTGGCGCGGCCGTACCAGACCGTGTTTCACGCGCTGCGCACCATGCAGGAGCAGGACATTTCGCAGTTGCCGGTGTTCGAGGAGACGACCGCGGTGGGCACCATCTACGAGGATCAGATCCTGAACCTAGCGCTGCAAGGCAAGGACCTGCGCAAACTGGTGATTCGCGAAGTGATGAGCAAGCCGCTGCCGCAGGTGGCGCATGACGCGCCGGTGGCGCGCGTGACTCATCTGCTGAGCCACGAAGGCCCGGCGGTGTTTGTGGTCATGGGCGAAGGCCGGTACGAAATTCTCACCAAGTACGACCTGATGGGCACGATCGCGGAGTTGATGGAGCAGGTGCGCTAGTTTTCCGTGTGGCTGATGCCTCGACGAGATTCGAGATGGCTCCAGGGCTAAAGCCCCTCCTATTTTGAGGCCATCCTGTCAGGGCTGAAGCCCTGACCTCCCACCGAGGATTGCGACGTGGTGTCGGGACTTGCTTGCGACTTGGTTTCGGGGGCACGACGTTAGCTCAGGCCACAGGATCGCCGCAGAGTTTTCTCCCTGTTTGCAGCGGGCTGCAAGTACAGCCCGCACCCGTCACCGATTTGCCATTTGCGCAGTGATATACTGCGGCAGCTTTGCCTGACCGCAGGGCGGCGGGCTTGCCGTTGGGAAGGCGGCAGCGAGCAGATGAAGATCGAGGACTTTCAAAAACGGCTGGAGAACGCTGTGCTGGTGGCGGACGGCGCCATGGGCACGATGCTGTTCGAGGCGGTGGGCATGCAGCGCTGCTTCGAGGAGCTGAACCTCACCCAGCCCGAGGCCGTCCTGAGTGTGCACCAGGCCTATATCCAGGCCGGGGCGCAGATTATCGAGACCAATACGTTTGGCGCCAACCGGTCCAAGCTGAGTCCGCTGGGTCTGGCCGATAAGGTGACGGCGATCAATCACCGCGGGGTGAAGCTGGCGCGAGAGGCCCGCGAGGCGGCGCCGCACGAAGTGCTGATCGCCGGGTCCATCGGACCGGTCAGCGTCGCGCCGGTGTCCGGCGAACTGCCGCGCGAGGAGATTCTGGCGGCGTACCGCGAGCAGGCGTCGGCGCTCGAAGAACGCGGCGTGGATTTTTTCATCCTGGAGACATTCTCGCACCTGGAGGTGTTACTCCTGGCGGTGGAAGCCATCCGGTCATTTTCCTCGCTGCCGATTGTGGCGCAGATGACGTTTTCCGAAGAGGGCACGACGCAGGGCGGGATGCCCGCGCGAGAAGCAGCCACGCGGCTGGCCGCGGCCTCGGTGCAGGTGATCGGCACCAACTGCACGCTGGGGCCGCAGTCCATGCTGCCCATTTTGGAAGCCATGGCGGGGGCGGGGCGTCCGCTTTCGGCCATGCCCAATGCGGGGCTGCCGCAGCGCGTGGGCGACCGCGTGGTGTATCCGCGCTCGTCGCCGGAATACTTCGCGCAGTTCGCGCGGGAAGCGGTGGCGCTGGGCGCGCGCATCGTGGGCGGCTGCTGCGGCACGTCGCCGGAACACATCCGGGCGATCGCGGAAGCGGTGCGGGGCTTGCGGCCGGCCCCGCAGAGCGGGGTGCGGGCGGCGGTTGCGCCGGTGGTCGTGTCGAAAGAGGCGGTGAGCGCCCCGCGGCGCGATCCGGAAAGCAAGCTGTGGCGCAAGATGCAGGCGGGCAAGTTCGCGCTTTCCGTCGAGATCGACCCGCCGAAGGGCATTTTGCTCGAGCGGCTATTCGAGCAAGTGGACAAGATCATGGCCTCCGGGTGCGTGGACGCGATTGACATCAACAGCGGCTCGATGGCCCGCGTGGGGATGGACGCCATGATGGTGGCGGGCGCGCTGGAGTCGCGCAACGTCGAAACCATCCCGCATCTGACCACGCGCGACGCCAATCTGATCGGGTTGCAGGCGCTGCTGCTGGGCGGCTGGTCGGTGGGCGGGGTGCGCAATGTCCTGGCTATTACCGGCGATCCGCCCACGCTGGGCGATCATCCGGATACCAACGGGGTGTACGAAATTGACGCCGTTGGATTGGTGAAGGTGGTGGCGCGCCTCAATCGCGGCACCGACTGGGCCGGCAAGGCGCTGGGCGGCGCGACCAACTATACCATCGGCGTGGCGCTCAATCCCGTGGCTGACGATCTGGATTACGAGATCGAGCGGTTCCAGGCCAAGGTGGAAGCCGGGGCGCACTTCGCCATGACCCAGCCGATCTTCGATCCGGCGCACTGGCACGCGTTTCTGAAGCGGCTGGGAGGCCCTTCGCCGATCCCGGTGATGGTGGGGATCTGGCCGCTTTCCAGTTACAAGCAGGCGCTGCGGCTGAATAACGAAGTGCCGGGCATCGTCATCCCGGAGGCCGTGCTGAAGGAGCTGGAGGCGGCGGGCACGGCGGCGCGCGACCGAGGCTTCGCGCTGGGGCGCCGCATGCTGGACTGGGCGCGCACGGAACTCGCCGGCGCGTATATCATTCCGCCGTTCAAGCGCTATGAAGAAGTGCTCGATCTGTTTCGCTGAGCGGCGGCTTCGTTCGGCTGACAGGAGGACGCGTGATTACCATCCGCCCCGAGAGATCTGAAGACGCCTCCCGGGTTCGATACATCAACGAGCTAGCTTTCGGGCAGCCGGCGGAGGCTGACCTTGTCGAGAGACTGCGGCAGGCCTGCACTGACTCGTTGTCATTGGTGGCTGAGGATGACGCTGTTGTGGGGCACATCCTCTTTACTCCGGTGGTGGTCGAGAGCGCGGGGCGACGAGTACTCGGGATGGGATTGGCCCCGATGGCCGTGCTCCCGAATCGCCAGCGGCAGGGCATAGGTTCGCAACTCGTGAGGCGAGGACTTGACATCCTTCGTGAGCGCGACTGTCCTTTCGTTGTCGTAGTCGGACATCCGGAGTACTACCCGCGATTCGGTTTCGATCCTGCTTCCACGCACGGCCTCACGAGCCAATGGGAGGGCATCCCGGATGCGGCTTTCATGGTCTTGGTTCTGGACGTGCGCGCCATGGCGGGGGTGTCCGGTGTGGCAAAGTACAGAGAAGAGTTCAACGAGGTCACGTAGGCTGCAGGACGAAGTGTCGAGAGGATTCTGCCTTCCTACGGCTTAGGTACTGATGGACGCGCTTATCAGAAACTGACCCATCAGTCCCACGGCCGGGCATTTCTTGACTTTGGCGCGGGCGGGTGCCTACACTGCGGGATTCCGCACAAGTTTATGTCATCCACCGAGAGCGGCGGGAAAGTCATCATTGTGGGCATCACGGGCGCCTCGGGCGCTGTGTTGGCGCAGACCGCGCTGCGCCTGCTGGCGGCGGACGCGCGCGTGGCGCGGGTGCATTTGGTGGTCACCGACGCGGGGTTGCGATTGCTCGATCAAGAGCTGGGCATCGCGGCGCGCTCGGCGGACCTGCCGGCGCAGTTGCTGGGAGCGGCGGGCGGGGCGGGCGCGGGCAAGATCGAGCTGCTGCCCAACGCCGACGTGGGCGCGTCGATCGCTTCGGGGAGCTATCACGCGGACGCCATGTGCGTAGTTCCGTGCTCGATGGGCACGCTGGCGGCGATTGCCTCGGGCGCGAGCAACGATCTGGTGTCGCGCGCGGCGGACGTTTCGCTCAAGGAAGGCCGGCGGCTGGTGCTGTGCGTGCGCGACACGCCTTTCAGCCGCATTCATTTGGAAAATATGCTGCGGGCGCAGCAGGCCGGCGCGGTGATCATGCCGGCCATTGTGTCGTTCTACCATCAGCCGAAAACGATTGACGACCTGGTGACACAGTACGTCTGCCGCGTGCTGGCGCAGATGGGCTTGCCGCAGACGCAGCAGTTCACCTGGCAAGGCGCGAGCGCGCGCAAGGCCCGCTCGGCCTGAGCGCTCGGGATGAATGGCGATGAGTCACAGCCGCATCCGCACCGTGCTCGAAATGATCAAATTCGAGCACTCCGTTTTTGCCCTGCCGTTTGCGCTGACCGGGGCGCTGCTGGCGGCCCGTTATGGCGGGCCGGTGCCGGGCTGGCCTACGTTGCGGCAGATCGTCTGGATCGTAGTGGCCATGGTGGGAGCGCGCTCGGCGGCCATGACCATGAACCGCATCGCCGACTTGCGCTACGACCGGCTGAATCCGCGCACGGCGGGCCGGGCGCTGGCTACGGGCGCACTGTCGCTGGGCTTCGCGTGGGCGTTCACGCTGGCGAGCGCGGCGGTGCTGGTGCTGGCGGCGTGGGAATTGAACCGCCTGGCGCTGGCGCTTTCGCCGGTGGCGCTGGCGGTGCTGTTCCTCTACTCCTACACCAAGCGATTCACGGCCTGGTCGCACGTCGTGCTGGGGTTTTGCCTTGGAATATCGCCGGCGGCTGCCTGGATTGCCGTGGCCGGGTCGCTGGACGCGCGCATGGTGATTTTGTGCGCGGCGGTGACGCTGTGGGTGGCGGGATTTGACGTACTGTACGCCTGCCAGGACCTGGAGTTCGACCGCGCGGCGGGCCTGTATTCGGTTCCGAAACGTTTTGGGATCGCGGGCGCTTTGATGATTGCGCGCGGCATGCACGTGGCCATGATCGCGTTGCTGGCGTGGCTGGCGATGAGTTTTCATTTGCTGTGGCCGGCGTGGGCGGGCGTGGCGGTGGTGGCGGCGCTTTTGGCCTACGAGCATTCGCTGGTGCATCCCGGCGATTTGCGGCGCCTGAACGCTGCGTTTTTCACCGTGAACGGCTATATTAGTTTGCTGTTTTTGGTGTTCTGGGGGGCAGCGGTGTGGGTGGAAAGCTGGTGAGCGAGCTGATCATTGACGACGCTAAGCTGCGGCCGGTTGCCGACAAGGTGCTGGCCGGGGAGCGGCTGGACTTGGACGACGGCTTGGCGCTGTATCGCACGCCGGACCTGCTGGCGCTGGGCTGGCTGGGCAACCACGCGCGCGAGCGGCGACACGGCAACGTCTGCTACTTCAACGTCAACCGGCATATCAATCCCACTAACGTCTGCGTGGCACATTGCAAGCTGTGCGCCTTTGGCCGCGACCCGAACGCGCCGGGGGCCTATACGTTTGCGCTGGAAGAGATTTGGCAGCGCGCCGAGCAGGGCGCGCGCGAAGGCGCCACGGAATTTCACATGGTGGGCGGGCTGCATCCGGACCTGCCGTTCGAGTATTTTCTCGATCTGATGCGCGGGCTCAAGCAGCGGTGTCCCGGCGTGCATCTGAAGGCGTTCACCATGGTCGAGGTGGGTTATTTCGCGCGCATCGCCAAACTCTCGATCCGCGACACGCTGTTGGCGCTCAAGGAAGCCGGAGTGGATTCGCTGCCGGGTGGCGGCGCGGAAATTTTCAGCCCGCGGGTGCGCAAGGTGATCTGCGACCACAAAGTGAGCGGGCAGCAGTGGCTGAATATCGCGCGGGCGGCGCACCAGATCGGCCTGCGCTCGAACGCCACCATGCTCTATGGCCACATCGAGACGGAGGAAGAACGCGTCGAGCACCTGCTGGCGCTGCGGGCGTTGCAGGACGAGACGCGCGGGTTTGTGGCCTTCATTCCGCTGGCGTTTCACCCGGAAAATACCGGGCTTTCGCACCTGCCGAAGCCCACCGGCTTCGATGATCTGAAGGCCATCGCCGTCTCGCGCTTGCTGCTCGATAATTTCGACCACATCAAGGCCTACTGGATCATGCTCAGCCCGAGCATCGCGCAGATCGCGTTGCGTTTTGGCGCCGACGATTTAGACGGCACCGTGGTCGAGGAAAAGATTTACCACGATGCTGGCGCGACCACGGCGCAGTTCACTCCGCGCACCGAGCTGGAACGGCTGATTCGCGATGCTGGCCGCGTACCCGTCGAGCGCGACACACTCTACCGGCCCGTGGACCGCTCGAAGATGCCGCCTCCTACCGCGCGCTCCGACGCCACCCTCTCCATCATTGTCTAGCGCTCACGGGCCGCTCCGCAGGGTTGCGTTGACTCTTCAGGCCATCGCCGTATAATTGGAGCGACTAGCGGCCGTTGCGAGCGGTTTGGCGCGCCCGCCGCTGGCAGAGTCGGCGCACCAGCCCGCCCGAAGCGTACGGACCTATTCCTGTTATGCGCGGGCTGCAAGTACAGCCCGCACCCGTATTTGCGCGGGCTACAAATACAGCCCGCACCCGTTAGCGTCCGGTGAGAGAAGGCACGGTTTGATCAGCATTTACAATTTCGCGGTGATGGCGGCGGTGCAAATCGGCAATCCGCTTGGCGACTACTGGTCCAAGATGACGGACCCGTCGCGCAATCCCTTTCGAGGGCTGTATCACCTCAATGGATTCGATTTGCTGATTGTTCTGCCGTATTTCGCGGTGCTGACGGTACTCGCGGCGTATGGGCTGCACCGCTACTGGCTGGTCTATTCCTACGTCAAGTATCGCAATAACCTGCCGCCGGCGGCGCCGGAGCCGGCCGAATGGTCGCGGGTGACCGTGCAGCTTCCGATTTACAACGAACGATACGTGGTCGAGCGGCTGATCGAAACCGTGGCCCGCTTCGATTATCCGAGCGAGAAACTGGAGATACAGGTGCTCGACGATTCCACCGATGAGACGCAGCAGGTGGCCCGGGCCTGCGTCGAGCGATTCCAGGCGCTGGGACTGCACATCCAGTATCTGCATCGCAACAATCGGGAAGGATACAAAGCCGGCGCGCTGGCCGAGGGGTTGAAAGCCGCGCACGGCGAATTCATCGCCATCTTTGATGCCGACTTTCTGCCGCCGGCCGATTTTCTTCGCCGCACCATTCCCTACTTCGGTGATGGGGCCAGCCGGATCGGCATGGTGCAGACGCGCTGGACGTACTTGAACCGGCACTATTCGGCGCTCACCGAGGTGGAAAGCATTTTGCTCGACGGGCACTTCGTCATCGAGCACGGGGCGCGCGCGCGCAGCGGCTGCTTTTTCAATTTCAACGGCACCGCGGGGGTATGGCGGCGCGCGGCCATCGAAGACGCCGGCGGCTGGCAGCACGATACGCTGACCGAGGACACCGACCTTTCCTACCGCGCCCAGCTTCGCGGCTGGCGGTTTCACTATCTGCCGCAGATCGAGTGCCCATCGGAACTGCCCGTGGAGATCAACGGCTTCAAGGCCCAGCAGGCGCGCTGGGCCAAGGGCCTGGTGCAGACGGCCAAGAAAATTTTGCCAAGGGTGTTGCGCGCCGATCTGCCGGGGGCGGTCAAGACCGAGGCGGTGTTTCACCTGACGGCGGGCATCAGCTATCCGCTGATGATCGTTCTGGCCACCATGCTGCTGCCGGCGATGGTGGTGCGCTTCTATCAGGGCTGGTTCCAGATGCTGTTGATTGATCTGCCGCTGTTCCTGGCTTCGAGCTGCTCGATCTCCGGATTTTATCTGGCTTCGCAGAGGGTGCTCTATCCCAAGGGCTGGGCGCGCACGGTGCTCTATCTGCCGTTCATCATGGCCGTGGGCATCGGGCTTTCGGTGCGCAACGCCAAGGCCGTGCTCGAAGCGCTCGTGGGTACGCAGTCTGAGTTTACGCGCACGCCGAAATTCAGCATCGAGGGCCAGGGCGGCACTTGGCGCAAGAAACTCTACCGCAATCGCGCGGGCTGGATGCCCTGGCTGGAGATCGCCCTGGGACTGTACTTCGCCGCGACCATCGGCTACGCCATCCAAAACGAAAACTACCTGACGGTGCCGTTTCTGCTGCTGTTTGTGTGGGGCTACCTCTATACCGGGTTGATGTCGCTGGGCCAGGCCTACTTCGAGCGGCTGGGCTTTGGTTTGGGCGGGGGTTTGGGCGGGGGCGTGCGCATGCCGGAAGAGGTTCGCCCAGCGCCCAGCGGCGTTCCCGGCTTCTAAACCGTGCGGGCCGCCGAGCCGGGCTGGAAGGCGCAGCGCTCGAAAGGCATCGAGCTCCTGCAAGCCGAATTTTTCCTGAAAATTCCCTGGGTGGTGCATGGCTTCAGCACGCGCGTGGGCGGGCGAAGCCGTCTGAAGGGCGCGCCGGCGTTCAATCTGGGTTTCACGGATTGGGATGCGCGCCCGGTGGTGGCCGCGAACCGCCGCATGCTGCTGGAGGCGCTGGGCGCCGGGCGGATGCCTCTGGCGGCGCTGCGCCAGATCCATTCCGATGTCGTGCATGTGGTCTCTGTGCCGCCGGGAGAGCCGCCGGCCGGTGACGCAATTGCCACGCGGCAGCCGGGTCTTCTAATTTCGGTGCAAACCGCGGACTGTGTGCCGATACTGCTGGCGGATATGGCGCGACACGCGGTCGCGGCGATACACGCCGGCTGGCGCGGGACGCTGGCGCGAGTGGCGGCCAAGACGCTGGGCCGCATGCGTCTTGAATTCGGCACCCGGCCGGAAGATGTGGTCGCTGCGCTGGGGCCGTCCATCGGCCGCTGCTGCTATGAAGTGGGTCCGGAGGTGGCCCAGGCGTTCGCAGCGCAGTTCGCCCGCGCGGCGGAATGGTTCGACGGGCCATTCGCGCGACTGGCCGAGGGCGAGGAGCCAAATCCGCTGCCTTGGCTGACGATGATGCCGCCGGGACATCAGCCGGAGCCGGAGCGCGTGAAGCTCGACCTGCGCGCGGCCAATCGCAGCCAGCTTATGGACGCGGGCGTATCGCCGCGGCGAATCGCCGTGAGCGCGCTGTGCACGGCGTGCCGCACCGATTTGCTGTTCAGCTATCGCCGTGAAGGCGCGGGAACGGGCAGGCTGATGGCGGTCATCGGCATTCGCGCGGCATCGCGTTAGACGGGCGGCGCCGGCGCTTTCGCCGAGATTGACGCCGCCGGGATCGGCGCGGGCGATTCAATCAGCGCCAGTTGGCCGCAGGCCGCGGCGATATCTTGTCCGCGCGAATAGCGCACGAACGCGGGCAGTCCTTTTTCCACCAGCACGCTGCGAAATTCTTCGACCCTCGCTTGTTCCGGAGCGCGGAACGGCAGCTCGCCGGGATTCCACGGAATCAAATTGACCTTGGCGCGCAGTCCGGCGAGCAGGCGCGCCACACGGCGGGCGTCCTCGGGCGTGTCGTTGAAGCCGCCGAGCAGGACGTACTCAAACGTTAGCCACTCCCGGTTGCCCAACGTGTAGCTGCGGCAGGCCTCCAGCAGCATTTCCAGCGGATACTTGCGATTGATGGGCATGATGGCGTCGCGCTGCTCGTCGCTCGAGGCATTGAGGGAAATCGCCAGCTTGGGCCGGATCTTTTCGTGCGCCAAGCGTTCGATGCCCGGCACGATGCCGCTGGTGGAAAGGGTAACGTGGCGCGGCGCCAGCGCCATTCCGTTGGGATCGAGCATTATGCGCACGGCGGCCATCACCGGGTCGAAGTTGAGCAGTGGCTCGCCCTGGCCCATCAATACGACATTGGTGCGCGGAGCGAGCGATGCGCGATGATCTTCGAGCGCCAGGAGCACTTGGCCGACGATTTCGCCGGCAGTGAGATTGCGGATCAATCCCAATTGCGCGGTGAGGCAAAACTTGCAGTCCACCGCGCAGCCGGCCTGGGTCGAGATGCAGATCGTTTGGCGGCCTTCCGAGGGCATATAGACGGTTTCGACGCGCGCCGCGGGAATCGCTGCGCCGCCACTCCCGCCGGTCTGCGTCCCGGCGAGTGAGAGCAGGTATCGCACGGCGCCGTCCGCCGAACGATAGCGGTGGGAGATTTCCGGAATGCCGATGCGCGCCGCGGCGGTCAGGCGCGCTCGAAGCGGTGCCGGCAGGTCGGTCATGGCGGCAAAGTCGAATCGTCGCGCGGCATAGATGGCGTTATACAACTGCGCGCCGCGGTAGGCCGGCTCACCGAACGCAGCCATCCACGCGCGCAGCTCGGCGGCCGATTTCCCCAGCAGGTCGAGAGAGTATCCCAGGTCGTGGCACAGGCACGCTGGGCAGAGACAGCCTGAAGTCCGCGCCGCCATGGGAGCGTGAGGCAATTCGGCGCACCAGCAGGCCCCCTGCGGGTCGCAGGTCATGGGAGCGTGGCAGCGGATGCAGCGGGTGGTCACAATTTGATTATCGCCGATTCGGTGCCTGGCCTCCAATGGACCGGCTGGCGAAGCGCATGGTGTTTCCTCGGCGCGTGTGCCATCATCAAATAAAGAGGGAAGAAGGATATGGAAAACGTCACGCCCACGATCGTACGGCAGGTGCTGCCGAATGGCTTGGTGCTGGTTGCCGAGCCGATGCCGCATGCCCGGTCTGTCTCGATCGGCATGTGGCTGCGCGCGGGCTCGCGGAAAGAGCCGGCGGCGCTGAACGGCATCGCGCACTTCATCGAGCACATGGTGTTCAAGGGCACCGAGCGGCGTTCGGCCGAACAGATCGCCCGCGAAATGGATTCGGTGGGCGGCATGTTGGACGCCTTCACCTCGAAAGAGGCCACCTGCTTCAATGCACGGGTGCTGGACGAGCACCTCCCGCTGGCCTTTGACGTGCTTTCGGATCTGGTTTCGCGGCCGCTGTTTGCGCCGGAGGATATCGCCAAAGAGAAGCAGGTGATTCTGGAAGAGATCCGCATGGAAGAGGACAATCCGGAATCGGTGGCGCACGAAGTGCTGACACAGAATTTTTGGCGCGGCCATCCGCTGGGCTGGCCCATCATCGGCACCCGCGCGACCGTGCGGCGCTTCAACCGCGCCTCACTGGTGGATACTTTTCGGCCGTGGTACGCGCCGAACAACTTGGTGATTACGGCGGCGGGAAACGTGGTCCCGGAGAAGTTGCTGGAGCTGGTGGAGGCGACCTTTAGCGGGAGGCGCCCCGGCCGGCGCGCCTCCGCCGCTTCACGCCCGCCCAAGACGCATGCGCGTCTGGTGGTGCGTAACAAGCCCGCGCTCGAACAGGCGCACATCACCATCGCCGTGCCCTCCTACCCGCTGGCCCATCCGCGCCGTTACGCGGCTTCGGTGCTCAACAACATTCTGGGCGGCGGCATGTCTTCGCGGCTCTTTCAGAATATTCGCGAGCGCCAAGGGCTGGCCTATGCGGTGTTCAGCGAACTCACGCCGTATTCTGACGCGGGCATGTTTTCGGTCTACGCGGGAACAGGACGCCGGACGGTGGAGCGCGTGCTGCGCCTGGTGGCCGAGGAGTTTCAGAGGATGAAGCAGGACGCGGTGAGCGAGGAAGAGCTGCGCCGCGCCAAGGACCACTTGAAAGGCTCGCTGGTGCTGTCTCTGGAGTCTTCGGGGGCGCGGATGTCCAGCCTGGCGCGGCAGCAGATGTACCTGGACCGCTTCTACACCGTCGAGGAGCTGCAGACCGCGCTCGATGCGGTCACCCGCGAGGAAGTGCAGCAGATCGCGCGGGAGTTTTTCCGCCCGGAACAGATCGCGGTGACTGTGGTGGGCCCGCTCGGCGGCTTCCGCCTGAAGCGCGACCTGCTGGCCTGCTGAGCATCCGATTCCAATTTCATTTCAAACGGTTGACGCCCGCGCGGGGCTTTGCGATGATTCGTGCGGCCCCCGGCGCGCCGGGGCCATCCAGGGGGAGCGCATCAGTCTTCGCGTCAGCATTCTTGCGTCGGGCAGCGCCGGCAACTGCACGTTGCTGGAAACTCGGCGGACGCGCCTCCTGGTGGACGCGGGCCTGGGCAAGCGCGAGACGCTGCGGCGGCTGGCGGCGATCGAACGGACGGTCCGCCTAGGCGGACTCGACGGCATCGTCATCTCGCACGAACATTCCGATCACATCGGCGGCCTGGCGACGTTGATCTCACAGTGGCGCAATATCACAATCTATTTGACGCCGGACACTCACGCCGAGGTTGTGCGCATTCTGCCGGAGCGGCACAGAAAGAGGCTGGAGCGAGTTGAGTTCATCCAGGCGGGCCAGCGATTTGTCGTGGGCGATATCGAGGTGGCGCCGTTCGCGATTCCGCACGACGCCGTGGACCCGCTGGGATTTACCTTCTGCGCCGGGGGCGTGAAGCTGGGCGTGGTCACCGACCTCGGATATCTGCCCGCGCTGGTGAAGCATCACTTGCGCGATTCTGACGCGCTGGTGCTGGAATCCAACCACGATCTGGAGATGCTGAAGGTTGGGCCGTATCCCTGGCACGTCAAGCAGCGGGTGATGAGCCGGACCGGGCACCTCTCGAACGACAGCGTGAGCCATTTTCTGGCCGATCCGGAGGGATTCGACGCGCGTGCGCGGTATCTGGTGCTGGCGCACTTGTCGGAGAAGAACAACAATCCGGACGTGGCAGAAATTTCGGCCAAGGAAGCGTTGGGCCGGCGACCCAGCGAGCACGCTTTTCTCGGCCAATTGCTTGTCGCTTCCCAAGATCAGCCCCTGCCCCCGATTCAACTATAGGCCTCACCTCTCCGTTGCAAATTCATGAGTGAAACGCGACAATTCCTGTTCCCATGATTGCCCGATACACGCGCGCCGAGATGGGCCGCATCTGGAGCGACGAGGGCCGCTTCCAGCGCTGGCTGGAAGTCGAGCTGGCGGCCACGGATACGCTGGCCGAGCGCGGGGTGGTGCCGAAAGAAGCGGCGGCGCGCATCCGCGAGCGGGCGCGCGTGGACCCGGCGCGCATTCTCGAAATCGAAGGCAAGGTGAAGCACGACGTCATCGCTTTTACCTTGATGGTGGGCGAGGCCATCGGCGATCCCGCCGCGGCGCGCTGGCTGCACCACGGACTGACCTCGAACGACGTGGTGGACACGGCGCAGGCGCTGCAGCTTCGCGACGCCTCGCGGCTGATCGAGCAGGGCCTGGCGCGCCTCGGCGAAGTGCTGGAAAAGCGCGCGCGCGAATTTCAGCACACGCCGCAGATCGGTCGCACGCACGGCATCCACGCCGAGCCCATCACGTTTGGGCTGAAGATCGCCAACTGGTACGCGGAAAACCGCCGCAACATCGAGCGCTTTGGCCAAGCGGCGCGGCAAGTGGCGGTGGGAAAAATTTCCGGCGCCGTGGGCAACGCCGCACACCTGGGCACCGAGGTCGAGGAGGCCATCTGCCGCCGGCTGGGGCTGGACGTGGCGCTGGTGGCGTCGCAGGTGGTGCAGCGCGACCGGCACGCGCAGTACGTCTCGACGCTGGCCATCGTGGCCGCTTCGCTCGAAAAGATCGCGCTCGAAATACGCCACTTGCAGCGAACCGAGGTGCGCGAGGCCGAAGAGCCGTTCTCGAGCGGGCAGCGCGGCAGCTCGGCCATGCCGCACAAACGCAATCCGGTGGGCTGCGAGCAGATTTGCGGGCTGGCGCGCGTGGTGCGGGCCAACGTCCAGGCGGCGTTTGAGAACGTGGCGCTGTGGCACGAGCGCGACATCTCGCACAGCTCCGTCGAGCGCGTCATCCTGCCCGATTCGACCATCCTGGTGGACTACCTGCTGGCGCGCATGACCGACATCGTGGCCGGGATGCGCGTATTTCCCGAACGCATGCGGCGCAACCTCGACGCCACGCACGGGCTGATCTTTTCCGGGCAGCTTTTGCTCGATCTGGTCGAGGCCGGAGCGCCGCGCGACCAGGCCTACCAGTGGGTGCAGGAACACGCCATGGCCGCGTGGGAATCCGACAGCAGCTTCCGCGAACGACTGGCCGCTGATCCGCGCATCACCAAGTTCTTGCCGGCGGCGGCGCTTGATCGGGCCTTCGACCTCACCCGGCAGCTTCACGCCGTGGACGCCATCTTCCGCCGCGTCTTCGGCTGAGCGCCTGTGGAAAACTAGAAACCGAGCTACACACACGCTTGACATCGGGAGCCACTGCAAGGAAAATGGGGTTCCCCTTCGGTAGCAAGCCCCCCTACCCCGAATTTGCCTTGCTGGACGTACAGCCAGCCCGTATGGTCCGCGGCGAGAGAGAAATGGTGGCCGGATATGCCGGAGAGTGGGATGCCTTTGGGTACGATACTCATTGCTGGTGACGACGGCGACGCCCGCGAATTTTTGGGGCAACTGCTGCGCTCGCAGGGCTACCGCGTGGTGGCCGCGACGGACGGTGCCGAGACTCTGGCGCTGCTTCAATCGCAGGCCGTGGATCTGGCGCTGCTTGACGTGTTGATGCCGCGAGCCGGCGGCTTCAGCGTTTGCCGGGAAGTGAAAGCGCGTGCCGAGACCCGGCTCACGCCCGTGGTCCTGGTCACCGGGATGGGGCGGGCCGACGACCGCATGCGGGGAATCGAGGCCGGCGCCGACGATTTTCTGAGCAAGCCGCTGCGCAAGGAGGAGTTGCTGGCACGCGTGAAGTCGCTCATTCGCATGAAGCGCTATACCGACGAGCTGGAGAGCGCCGAGACGGTGCTGTGCACGCTGGCGAGCAGCATCGAGGCCAAAGACCCATACACGGAAGGCCACTGCGACCGGCTGTCGCGCTACTCGGTGGCGCTGGCCACCCACCTCGGCCTTCCCGAAGAGCAGCGCGTGGCCTTGCGCCGCGGCGGCATTGTGCATGACATCGGAAAGGTGGCCGTGCCGGATCAGATTCTGCTGAAGGCCGGGCCGCTCGATCCGATGGAACGCCGCCTCATGGAGGCGCACACCGTGACGGGCGAGCACATCTGTGCGCCGCTGAAATCGTTTCGCCAGGTTTTGCCCATCATCCGCTGGCACCACGAGCGGCGCGACGGCAGCGGTTATCCCGACCGGCTGAAGGGCGATGCGATTCCCCTGACGGCGCGCATTCTGCAAACCGCGGACCTCTATGACGCGCTCACGACCGACCGGCCGTATCGCAAGGCGTTCTCCCATGAACAGGCGCTGGCGACCATGCGGGAAGAGGTGCGGCGCGGCTGGTGGGACGGGGCTCTGGTGGATGCGCTCGAGGCCATGCTGAATAATTCTCCGGCGCTGCTGGCGGCGCCCCCCAAATCCATCCGGACCGGCGAGCGGGAATTGGTGCAGTCCGCGTAGGCAGGTCCGGCCCGCCGCCAATCCGTTCGCAAATGGACAGGCACGCAGGCCGTAGCTTGTCCATCGTCCAACGTTACCCATCCTTGAAAGCCTTCGGCATCCGCACCGAAAAATCCATTGGACTTTAGGCTCCCTGGAATGAAAACTGGCAGAGAGACAGCCGGGGAGAGTGTCTCCGAACGGCTGCTCAGACACCATGGCGGATGAGCGCGAAAGACTTGACGCGGATGTGCTGATCGTCGGTGCGGGACCGGCGGGGCTGGCCTGCGCGCTGCACCTGGCGAGGCTCATCCGGCAGCACAACGAATCCGGCGCCAAGCCGGAGCTGTCTGCCGAAAACATATATGTACTCGAAAAAGGGCGTGAGATCGGCGCGCACCAGCTCTCGGGCGCTGTCATGGACCCGCGCGGGCTGGCCGAGCTGGTGCCGGATTTTGAGAAAACGGCGCCGCTCGATACCCCGGTCACCGATGACGCGGCCTATTATCTGACCGCTCGGCGCGCCTGGAAGCTGCCCATCACGCCGCCGCCATTGCGCAATCACGGCAACTACATCATCTCGCTCAACAAACTGGTGAAATGGCTGGGGGGCCTGGTGGAGCAGGCTGGAGTGAACATCTTTACGCAGTTCGCGGGCGCGCAACTGATCTACGAAGGCCAGGGCATTTCCGGCGTCATCACCGAAGACAAGGGCCGCGACAAAGACGGAAAGCCGAAAGACAACTTCACGCTGGGTTACGAGCTGCGCGCGAAAATCACCGTACTGGCCGAAGGCCCGCGCGGCTCGCTGGCGAAAGAGCTCGTCGCGCGGAAACAACTCGAAGGGCTCAATCCACAGGCTTACAGTATCGGCGTCAAGGAGTTGTGGGAGGCGCCCGCGGGACGCATCGCGCCGGGCTGGGTGGCGCATACGCTGGGCTGGCCGCTCGATTCCAGCATGTATGGCGGCGGCTGGATTTATGGCCTGCGCGACAATCGCGTCTCCCTGGGGCTGGTCATGGGCCTGGAATACCACAACCCGCGTTTCGATCCGCATGAGGCGTTTCAACATTTCAAGACGCATCCCTTTGTGCGCCGCATTCTCGAAGGCGGCAAGCTGGTGCGCTACGGCGCAAAATCGGTTCCGACGGGTGGCTGGTACTCGATGCCGCGCACCTATGTTGATGGCGGGCTGATCATCGGCGATGCGGCCGCTTTCCTCAATTCGCAACGCCTGAAAGGCATTCACATGGCGCTCAAGACCGGGATGCTCGCCGCCGAGACGATTTTCGAGGCGCTGCAGGCCGCAGATACGTCCGCGAAAACGCTGTCTGCGTTCCCGCGCAAGGTTCAGGAGAGTTGGGTGGCGAAAGAGCTGCGCGGCGTGCGCAATTTTCATCAGGGGTTCCGCCACGGCTTGTGGGCGGGCCTGGCACATACGGCCGTGCAGTTCGTCAGCGGCGGCCGCGGCCTGGTGGACCCCATGCGCGTGCCTGCGGGCTACCAGGAATATCATAAGCTCGATGGCGCCGGACCCGCGCCGCCGCGCTTTGCCGGCGACGGTAAGCTCACGTTTGACCGGTTGACCGACGTCTATCATTCCGGCACGCGCCACGACGAGGACCAGCCCTGCCACCTGCACGTTCTGGACACCAGCATCTGCGTCGGCCGCTGCGTCACCGAGTACGGGAACCCCTGCCAGTATTTTTGTCCCGCGGCGGTCTACGAAATGGTCGAGGAAAAAGGCGCGCGGCGGCTCAAGATCAACGCCGCGAACTGTGTCCACTGCAAGACCTGCGATATCGCCGACCCTTATCAGATTATTGATTGGGTTCCGCCGGAGGGCGGAGGCGGGCCTAGCTACGAAGGTATGTGACGACCCGATGAGGGTCGTCATCCCGAGGGAGTCCGCCTCGGCGGACGACCGAGGGATCTACTTTAGCGCGACCGCTCAGCGGGCTTGCAGCTGAACGGTCAGGGAAGCAGCCGTACACGGTCAGTTCGTTCTGCCTCCCCACGTATACCCTGCCGTTAGCCACTGTCGGCACGGCCAGCCCAGGTAGGTTCCTAGAAAAGCAATTAGGGGGGTCGGCGCATCAGCCCTTCGTCATAACTCCTCGTATACCCTAGCTAGAGATTCTGGTAGGGAAAGTGCTCGTAACGAGATATGCTTGTTTTAGGGACAATGACGCGCTCGCTGCGTCGCCTCAATGGATGTTAGCTTTTCCCTCGGGTGGCTTTTGTCATTCCCCCATCGACGTACTGAGACGCGGCGACATGCTCGAAGGTGGCCAACATGTTCACCCTTATCAAAGAGCACCGGTATCTCGTCAAGGTCGGTTCAGAGACACGCATCCTTCGCGTTGAAGAGTTTGTGTCTGGACCAGCAGTTTGGAAAAGAAAATTCAGATTGCAAATTCCTGCCAGCCATCGGACAAAGGCCAAAACGGTCCACGGCGCAAGTGCTCATGAAGTGGCGGAACTAGGTGCAAAGTTCTTGAGCCGCAGGCGCCATAGCTGACCTATTCTCAAGCTTCTGCGAGAACGGCCCTCAATCGCGCCGACTACGTAGTCTCATCCGCGTGTGGGGTGCCCTTCGAAATGTTTAAGCCTGCGGTAGAGCGTTGTCTTACCGATACCCAGAGCGTGTGCCGCTGCAATCTTGTCACCACCGGCTTCCCGTAGAGCTCGGAAGATGGCAAAACGTTTCAACTCCCGGAGTGGCATCAGCGCGTCATTTGCTGGTGATGGTTCGGTCGAGGCAGTCCACAGCGTAGATGGCAGGTCGCGAACTTCGATGATGGGGCCGGAACCCAGTGCCAGAGCATGTTCGACCGCGTTCTCCAGTTCGCGGACATTTCCCGGCCAATCGTAAGCGATTAGACAACCCAAGGCCTCTTCGGATACAGCATGCACTGAAGTCTGTAAATCTCTGTATCTGTCCAAGAACAGATTCACTAGGCAAGGGATGTCTGTCCTGCGCTCTCGGAGGGGCGGAACTTTTATTTCGACGACATTCAGTCGGAAGTATAGGTCCTGCCGAAACGCACCTGAGCGGACGGCCGATGTCAGGTTTCGATTGGTAGCCGCGATGATGCGGGCGTCGATGCGAATCCGGTCCGTAGCGCCGACCCGCCGAATCTCGTGCTCTTGGAGCGCTCGGAGCAATTTTGCCTGTAAGTCCAAGCGCAATTCACCGATTTCGTCGAGGAATAGTGTCCCGCTGTTGGCACTTTCTAAGAGACCAAGCTTGGTGTGTCCTGCGCCAGTAAACGCGCCTTTGACATGGCCGAAGAGTTCCGATTCGATCAAAGTCGGCACGAGCGCAGCGCAATCTACAGGAACAAATGGTCGCAATCGGCGCGGGCTGACATCGTGAATCGCGCGCGCCACAAGTTCCTTTCCGGTCCCGCTCTCTCCGACGATCAGAACGGGGAACGTATAGCGACTAGTGGTTTGAATCAGACGGTACACCTGCCGCATGGAAAAAGAGATGCCGACTAAACCCAAAAAGCCCTCGGGCTGGTGCCGCTGTGGCAGTTCTCTGCCTCCCAGATCGCTACTTAGCGAGTGTTTGCAACCTAGTGTTCCTCCGAAAGTCTTTGTTACTTGGGCTCATAGTGAATCTTCTCGGGAATTTCCGATTTCAACTTTATCCCTGTGCAAAACCTGTGCAAGACCACGTCGTTGCTGCCGTCTGGTGAAAATCGACGCGCAAATATTATCGAGTTCTCGCACAGACTCTGTAGCCCGGTGTTCCAGGCCGGTCAGGGAAGCAGCCCGTACACACTAAGTTCGTTCTGCGTCCCCACGTATACCCTGCCGTTAGCCACTGTCGGCACGGCCAACCTGACAGCCGGCCCCGCGGCGTCCTGGGCTTTCAGCGCGCTGCTGTAGAGCTCGCGGGCGAGATTGGTGGCGTCAAAGGCGCGCAATACAGCGGGCTCCGCGGGGGTGGCATCCGTGCCGCTGGTGTCCAGCACCCAGACTATGCCGCCGCTCGATCCATTTGAGGAAATGGCTGGGGATGCGCCGGGGGAGCCTATGACCGCGCTGGATTGCGAGCTGGGCGCATCCGAAAGAGTGCCACCGGAAAGAGAAAAGGCCTTGAGCGTGTCTCCGGCGGCCGCCACGTATAAGTTATTCTGCCAATAGGCCGGCGTCCCGTAGATGTTGCGCGCCAGATTGAGCGTCTTGATCAACTGGTTCGGCGCGGGAGACGAAGTGAATCCGCCCAGGCTGTCCCGGTTGAGCAGGTGGAGCACGCCGTGCTCTGCGCCGATCAATGCCAGGCGGGGATTCGGCGCGCCAATCTGGTCCGGTAAGACCAGCACGCCACTCGATCCCAGATCGCTTTGGGTCTGAGTCAAAAACGACTGATTGAACGGCGTGAATGTGTCCGTGATGGTCAGGGCCGGACTGAACTGAAGCTTCAGAAGTGTCTGGCCGAAGTTCTTCCTGAAAAGGGCGGAGAGGCCGGAATCAAAAGTGCCTTTGCCGGTGACCGCGAAAACGCTTCCGGCAGCGTCCGCGGACGGCCCCGCGCCGCTTTGTGCGAAGCCTCCGCGCGAGCCATTGGGCGTGGTGTTGAAGACGCCGGCCGGCGCGAGTGTCGCGGCGTCGTACACCAGCAGCCAGCCGTGGAACGAATTTGCCTGGCCGTGTCCGCTGAATGCGACATACACCCTGCCGCCGGTGATCTGCAGGGCTGCGCGCTGGTTTTCGAGAAGCGGATCGAAAAGCACTTGGCCCGCTCCGTTGTTCCCGTCTCCGTTGCCCGGCGCGCTTGCGGCAATCACGACCGGGCCGCCGAACTTCTCGCTGCCGGTGACAATGTCGAGGGCGTGCAGACGCTGGAAATAAGCCGGTCCGGATGGCCCGCTTTCCTTGGTCCTGGCCACGATGTAGAGGGTCCCGCTGGATAGGTCTATCACTGGCGTGCCGGTGATGCCGATCTCCGGCGAGATGCCGCTGCCGGCGAGGTCGCCGGCCGGCACCGGAGTGACGCCCGCCGCGTCGTCGAGAAAACTCTTTTTCCAAATTTGCTGGCAGGGGCTGGCGTCGGCATCGAAGGCATAGACGCTGTCGTGCTCGGTGGCCACGTAGACCACGTTACGGACCCGGGTGCCGTCAGCGAGATTGGCGGCGTAGAGCGGCTGCGCGTAGATCGGGCCGTCCACAGCGCAGGAAGAGATTTTCCCGAACAGACCGGTGGCCAACGTCGCGGGGTCGAGCGCCAACTCCTGGCGATTCTGTCCGGTCAGTCCTGGGTCATTTCGCCAGGACAAATGGCCGGCAAAATTCGTGACGTAGACCGTGGCACTGGCGCTGGCCGCCGGATCGGTCGGGCCGGTGGCGGTAACAGTGACGATCCCTGCACTCGCGGGAGGAATGTAGAAACCGCTGGATGTGACAAAGCCTGCGCTGGCCGCCCAAGTCACGCTGGAGTTGCTCACCCCCGGCCCAGCGGCCTGAAATTGCAGCGTCTGAGACGTGGTCAGGGCCGCTTGCCGCGGACTTATGGAAATGGGCGGCACAAAGGTGACGTTCGCAGCGCCGAACCTGGTTGGGTCTGTTTGCAGGACCGCCATAATTTCCACCGCCGTGCCCGGTACGCTGGCAGGAGCCCGGTACAATCCGGTCGCGGTGATGGTCCCCGTGGCCCCACTGCCTCCCGCGATGCGGTTGACCTGCCACTCGACTGTGGCGGGGGCGTTTTGCACCGTGGCGATGAATTGTGCGGTGGCGCTGGTACTTACGGTGGCCGTCGCAGGGACGACTCCCACGGTCACTACTGAGGAGGCGGGGGCGCCTGTGCCGCCTGTCCCTCCGGCACACGAACTGAGCAAGGCAGCGAGGAGCAGGATCGCCAGGCGCACGAACGCGCGAACCCCCATTCCCGAAGAGGTCCCACCAACATTTCGGCTGCGCCGTGGCGGAAGAGAAATCGCGCGGCGCCGGCAGGTGTTCGCGCGATACATCGAAAACTACGTTGCAAAGTGATTATTTCCTGCAACGCGCGGGGAACCTACTACCGGCGGTGAGGAGAGTCAAACCTGAGCGTGATGTTTTCCACAAGGATATTCACAAGGGTATGGAAAGTGTGTTTTCCACAGAATATTCACAGATGCGCGGACGATCAACAATTTCTGATCAACATAATCCCGGAGCAAGCGGCAACATTTCCACGCTCCTATCCCTACTTGTTGCTCTTCCTCATGCGGAGTCCCTCATAGGCCAGGTAAGCGGCGATGGGCAGCGCCACCCAACTCAACCATGCTGGCACCACCCAACCGCCGGCCATGGCCTCCCATCCGAAGACAATTCGAAGCAGGTGCAGCAGAGCGATACAGGAGAAGATCGCTCCAGCTACGAGCGAGAATGATCTTTGACTCATTAGTCTGTCCCTCGGTGTGCGTTCATCCGCAAGGCCTACTTGGCCAGGGGATTTGGCCGCACCTGGAAATGCACCACCAGTGGTTTGTTCCCCTTACCGCCCTCCATGTGCCACGGCGTGCGGTCACCGCTCGGCACCCACAGCCCCCGGCCCTTCCAGCCAGCGCGGGGATTGTCAATGCGGCCCTCAAACCCCTTCATGTAAAAGCCCAGAGGGTAAGGGATTCGCATGGTGACGAACCTGCCCCCGACAAAGGCGTGCACCCCGTCGTACAGGTTGGCGGTCGCGATGGGAGTATTGGCGCCCAGCCCCGAAGTGTTCTGCTGGTCCACAAAGGTGTAATAACTTGACTCCGCGCTGAATTGGGGCCGTTCCGGAAAACCCGGTCCAGGCATCATGTAGAAACTCCAGCCTTCCGGGCACTGATCGCCGGTGGCCCTAGGGCCGTTGAGCGGCCCTTTGCACTTTCTCCGGTCAAACGAAGCGAGGTGGCCGCTCGCCAGGCCTGCCCAAACGACTCCATTGCGGTCAATATCCGCGCCGCGGATCCCGTGTCCCGGCAAGGGGATGTTGTAAATCTCAGCCAGCGCGGTTTCCGGGGGACTAGGCCCGGGATTGAGCCTGACCAATGCTCCGACCTGTTCGGGCCGCTCCGGGAAGAAGCGGTAGGAACCCCAGATGGAACCGTCTGCGGGATTGGGCATGACGGCGTAGAAGTCCGCGGAGATGCGCTTGTCCTTGGTGGGATCGACCGGTTGATTGGGCTCGACATAAGCATCGCGCTTGCCGTTTCCGTTGGTGTCCAGAATCAGTGCCGTCCAGCCCTGGGCCTTGGCGGCATCACCGGTCTCGTCGTAAATCTTGGTATTGAGCCATCCGATCGTTTCGCCGATGGCGGCGGCTCGATCGTTGCTGGTCCACAAGGTGTTGTTGGCGTCTTCGGCGAACCGCAGATGTTGAGTCGAGAAGCAGGTGTCCACGAAGGTGTATTTCTTCGTGGCTGGATCATAAATGGAGAGCTGCCGCCCCGAGCTGTTCATCGGAAACAGCTTCGCGGAAGGATGGTCTGAACCCGCCTTGCAGAACGCAGGATTGTTGTTGGGAGCGCGAACAATCGCCGTGTACCAGACCCGCCCCTTCTGATCCATGATTGGATTGTGTGGATTGGACTTGCTCTGCCAGATCCGCTCGGCGCCCCAAACCGGCGAGGGTTGCAGGAGCGGGCCCGCCGCCACCGGCGTATCCGCGTCGCGGACGGGTGCGGTGAAACTGGTCGCGGTGTTCGTTTTTGGATCGAGGATCGGGTACTCGTCCGTGCTCAGCTCGGGCGCCCCGTAGATCGGCCCGTTGGCATTGACCGTAGGATTGCGCCAGTCGGTCGTCGTCAAATCATGCATGTAGGCCTTGGGGCTCGACCAATCTCGGATCGTGGCCACAACGTTCCGTTCAATACCCGTGGGCCGGGTCGGTTTGTGCGCAGGGAGTTCGCCGGCGGCGATGCGGTCCGTCCAATCCGCGAGGTACTTGAGGGGCAGCCCGCGCAACTGCACGCCGGCTTGCCCGATCATGTTGTTGCCCGCCTGCCCAGACTGAATCCGGCGCGACCAAGCCTCCTGCGAGGACGAAAACGTGCCGAGATCCTTGGGGATCGTGCGCGTGTATTCGTTGCCGAGCTGATGGCAGCCGGCACAGCCGGCGTTCTTCATGATGGCCAGATACCGGTTCATTCCCCCCGGAATATTGGCCAGCTCGCTTTCCGACGGAAGATGCATCATGGAATACCAGGAGATGGCCGGGTAAACCTTGGCCGCGACCGCCGCATTTGGCGCCACCACGGCGGTCAGATTGACGCGCGTACCCCGCTTGGCCGTGACCTTGGCCGAATCGGCCAAGCCGTAGCCTCGCACCCACAGGCTGTAATCGGCTGCCGGCAGGTCGGGGATCACGTAGCGGCCGCGATCGTCGGTGACGACGATCTTCGCAAACCGCGTTTGGAAGGCGCCGGTTTCGGCGATGACCCAGACGCCCGCTTCCGGTCCGGCGGTACTGGTCACCACCCCGCCGATGTCGTCTGGGTCTATGGCCACCGCTGGGGCGTTCTGCTGCGCCAGGGAAGGGGCCGACCCCACGCCCAACGAGGCTAGCAGGGCCGTCGCGGCGACCGCAGCCAAAGCCCAGTACCATCTGTTCGCAGCCGTCATGAGCGCTCCTCTTGCGACAAAGATTGTCTTGATGGACGGAGTCTATCTGACCCTGTGATCGAATTCAATTTGTAAGTGCAACTTCCACACGCTCATGCGATTGCATTCCGCGTGCATGTTGACAGGATTTTTCTCGGGGACTAGACTCCGCGCTGCGGAATCGAAATCAGCCCCAAAGGAGAAGGTTCATGAATATTGAACGGATGGTAGCGGTCCGGGCGACCGCCAAGTGGGCCGGCCTCTGCCTGTTGATTTTGTGCCTGGCCCTGGCCGCGCAAGCACAGACCGCGCCGCGCTATAAGTTCGATCCCGACTGGCCCAAAGCGCCGCTCCCGAACAAATGGTGGATGCAAGGCGTCACCGGACTGGCCGTGGATAAGGACGATAACATCTGGGTGTTGACGCGCCCCGGTGATCTGAGCGAGACGGAAAATTACGCCGCGCTCAACCCGCCCACGGCCGAGTGCTGCGTCGCGCCACCTGCGATGATTGCCTTTGATCAGCAGGGCAACGTAATCAACTCCTTTGCGGCCAGACAAGGCCACGGCATGGTAGTGGACAACCAGGGCTTTGTCTGGATCGGGTCGAATACCGTCCGCAAATACAGCAAGGACGGCAAGATCGTCGGCGAGATCGCACGCGTCCCGGAGGCTCAGCCGGGTGGGGCCAACAATGCGGCGGCCCTGGCGGCCTTTCGCGCCAAGTACCCTGCCGATACCAAGATGATCGTAGGGGGGATTGAAGAGGTCCGAACCGACGACGCGGTTCGCGAGATTTATGTCATTGACAACTATCTGAACGGGCGCGTGCTGGTATTTGACATGGACACGCTGGCCTTCAAACGAGGCTGGGGCGCCTACGGAAAGCCACTGGCCGAAATCAGCATGGATACCGGCGCCGCGTATGATCCCAAGGGACCTCCGGCCAAGGATTTCCTGGGCCACGTCACCGTTCAGATTTCGCGCGATGGAAACGTCTACGCCGCGGACCGGCAGGGCTGCAGAATCCAGGTCTATACGAAACAAGGCAGGTATCTGAAGGAATTCTTCCTGGCCCGCGAGACACTCGAACGCGGCTCCGCCGGCGGCATCGCTTTTTCGGCCGACCGCGAGCAGCGCTTCATGTTTATTTCAGACATCCAGAACAACACCATCTGGATCCTCAACCGCCAAGACGGCACACTTTTGGGCAGAATCGGCAGCGCCGGCGACAACGGGGGCCTGTTCCACGGCCTACATATGATCGCCACGGACTCCAAAGGCAACATCTACACGGGCGAAGTTCAGAATGGCGAAAGGGTGCAGAGGTTCCTGCTTCAGAACTGAAACGGGCCTCGGCACAGCCCGGCGGATTTCGAGATCGAGAATGTGACGGGTGCGGAGCGCCGGATTTCGCTCCTCCGCACCCGTCGCTGCTCACCGCGACCGAGCCGCATGGCCTGGCCCCCCTTGAACCGTCACGCAGGCGGTCGTGACAAATGGCAGAGGCGAGAGCACGCTGCAGCGAAGACTGGCTGGCGGTCTATCTCGGTCTAGCGGTGTTTCTCCTGGCCCTCTTGGTGTTCGCCGGCCTTGATGCACTTGGCTGGGCCATCACCACATCGGTGTGGACCAACCTGGCGACGGCCCTAAAGCCTGTCTCGCCATCGTATGCCAATGTTCCCGCCGTCCTGTCGTTCTTCTTGACCTACATCTTCTTGCTGGGGGTGACCACCGCGGGCGCCTGGGGGTTGGGCGCGAACTGGAAGCGCTTCGCCAAGGGTTTCACCGGCGTTTTCTTTTTGAGCTACGGTTGCTGGATCGCCGGCGCCTACGCGTACATCGCCGCGACGCCCAACCAACGGGCGGCCCAGGGCATCGGGTGGTCGCTCAATCTCACCTCGGAAGCCGGTTACATCATCGCCCTGGTCCTGGGATTGATCGTCGGCAACTTCATCCCCTCGCTGGTCTCCTGGCTGCACGAGGCCATCCGCCCTGAGCTTTACATCAAGACCGCCATCGTCATTCTCGGTGGATTTCTGGGTGTCACCGCCGCCGAACAACTGGGACTGGCCACCTCGGTGATGTTCCGCGGGCTGTGCGCCATCCTGGAAGCCTACTTGATCTATTGGGCCCTGGTGTATTGGATCGCCCGGAAATACTTCAAGTTCAGCCGCGAGTGGGCCGTTCCTCTGGCCTCCGGCATTTCCATCTGTGGAGTCTCGGCCGCCATCGCCACGGGCGCCGCCATCAAGGCTCGCCCGGTCGTGCCCATCATGGTCTCGTCTCTGGTGGTCGTGTTCGCGGTGATGGAGATTCTGGTTCTGCCCGTTGTAGCCCAGAGATTCCTGTACACCGAGCCCATGGTGGCCGGCGCGTGGATGGGACTGGCGGTCAAGACCGACGGCGCCGCGGTCGCCAGCGGGGCCATCACCGAATCGCTGATCCTGGCCAAGGCGGCGGCCGAGCAAGGTATTCAATACCAAGAAGGATGGATTGTGGCCGTCACCACCACCGTCAAGGTCTTCATTGACGTGTTTATAGCCGTGTGGGCGTTTATCCTGGCCTGGATTTGGTCCGCCAAAATCGAGGGCAAGAGCGGGGAAAAAATCAGCAAGCGGCTCCTGTGGGATCGGTTCCCGAAATTCATCCTCGGTTACATGCTCACCTTCCTTTCCATCCTGGCCATCGGCGTGTTTTGGCCGGATTCGGTGGCCCGCGCCAAGACCGCCATGGGGCAGGCCAACGTCTTCCGCGGCATTTTCTTCGTCATGACCTTCTTCACCATCGGCGTGGTCTCCAACTTTCGCAAGTTGTGGCAGGAAGGCATTGCCCGGCTGGCTCTGGTATACGTGGTTTGCCTGTTCGGCTTCATTATCTGGATCGGCCTTCTGATTTCCTGGCTCTTTTTCCACGGCGTAAAGCCGCCGATCGTGCAAGGGTGAGTTCAAATGAACGAGCCTAAGATTTCCGAAGAACTGAAGAAGATGAAATGGGAGCCCATACTCCCAGTGGAAAAAAAGCTGGTGGCCTGGAGTCTCGCGCTCGGCGTCGGCCTCATCGCGCTTCTAGTCTGGCTGAGCCACACTTACTTCCAACCTTGAGTGTCACTCCAATCGGCGCCGTTACGGGCGGGCGGACGTGGTCTTAATCAAGAGGATTGCTACGGTCTTAGCCAGGCCGAGGGAGAGCAGGAAAACCTTCAGAAAAAGGCTTTCGGCGACGAACAACACCGCGCCGCCGAGAAACGTCCAGCCCATGGCCAGCCCTGTCAATTTGACGCGAAGCGGAAGGCTCCGCGTCTCCACAAAGGTTTTCACGTGTGGTCCGAGCCTGCGGTGAGAAACCAGCCACCGATACATGCGCTCAGAACTCCGCACGTAACACAGCGCGGCGACTAGAACAAACGGCGTCGAAGACGCCAACCATGCCAAGTCCCGCCGCGACCGTTCCCGCGGCCACCAGCAGATAGCGCGCCACGGCGTTGAGCGGCTTGGGAGTCGTCCCCGTCCGTGAAATCGTGGAAGCAGCGTGGCTCAAGCAATTCCCCCCACGCGATTCTAGCAGCATCGCGGCCTGGATGCTCTGCAGAAGGTTTAACTGAAATTGCGGCTGGCAGTTTAGACTTGACAACCGTTCGCACCGGGCGATACTAGCCCCGCCCGGAAGCCATATTGAAGGGCTGCTTCAGATTTTGTCAGCTACTGCTGCTCACGTTTCCATCACGGCCTGTGAGTTGCAGGCCAATCGGCCAGGAGGACTCATGGAGGGCGAGCGAACTGGTCCACGGAATGTACAGATCGCCTACGCGTTCTTCCGATTGACGCTGGGCTTGGACATTTTCATGCACGGGGCCATGCGGTTCGTCACCGGCGTCGGCGCCTGGGAAGCCAATCAGGCCAAGCTGTTTGAAAACACTATCCTGCCCATGCCGCTAGTGCATGGATTTCTTCTTTCCTTGCCGGTGCTTGAGATCATCGTCGGTGGCCTGACCATCATCGGACTCTACACGCGTTTCGCCTTGATCGCCGGCGCCGTCATGATCTTCGCGCTGGTTTTCGGAACAGGGATACGCCAGGATTGGACCACGGTGGGCAGTCAGATGCTCTACGCGGCCTACTACTACCTGATGATCGCCCGACTTGAGGACAACTGGCTGGCCATTGATCGCCCGCGCTCCTAATAGAAGCTCTGCGCCGCTGCTTTGGCCATGGGCCGGAGTGTCAGTGGACACCCCGCCTGAATCACCGGAAGTCGAGATTCACAACGCCCTAATGCGCAGGCCAAATTGGATCCGACCATTTTCCTGATCGCCGTTTTTCTCACCTCGATCGCCGCCGGCGGCATCGGCGCCGTTCTGGGCATCGGCGGCGGAATGCTGCTCGTCCCCATCCTCACGATGTTCTTTGGTGTTCAACTGCATTACGCGATGGGCGCCAGCATCGTGTCCGTGATCGCGACCTCCAGCGGCGCGGCGGCCGCTTATCTGGGCTCCGGTATTGTGAACTTGAGATTGGGACTGTTCCTGGCCACCGCAACGACGTCAGGCGCGATCACGGGAGCCTATGTGGCGGGCGTCGCGCCGGTTCGCGTGCTCGAGACAATACTGGGATTGGTGCTCGGATATTCTGCGTTCGCCACGTTTCGTCAAATCCACGTCGAACTGCCGGGAGAATTGCCGCACAGCCCTCTCGCGGAGCGGTTTGCGCTCGGAGGAACCTACTACGACGTGCGTCTTGGCCAGGATGTCCCATATCGCGCCACCCATGTGGGCCGTGGATACGGGGTGATGTATGGTGCCGGTGTTCTCTCGGGCTTGTTGGGTATCGGGAGCGGAGCCTTTAAGGTGCTGGCCATGGACTATTTCATGAAATTGCCCATGAAAGTCTCGACCGCTACCAGCAATTTTATGATTGGCCTGACGGCCGCGGCCAGCACCGGAGTGTACTTCGCGCGTGGAGATGTTCATCCGCTCCTGGCCACGCCCGTTGCCGTGGGAGTGCTCGTCGGAGCCAGCCTGGGCACGCGTGTGATGATGCGCATGCGCAACACGACAATTCGCAAGGCGTTTCTCCCGGTGCTCGTTTACCTGGCGCTTTCCATGTTGTATCGCGGCTTGGGACTCCATTTATGGTGAACTCCAGCCCGTCCCAACCCAGCCCGGCGCGCCCCGGTGTGGACGCCGATTCACGCAAGTTGGAAATCCTGGTTGGCCGGATCCTTTTCTGGGGAGGACTCCTCAGCATCCTGATCGTTCTCACTGGCTTCGGATTACATCTGCTGTCGGGAGCGGCCGGGGTGAATCGTGACGTGGTCGGTGAAGTAACCGGTCCTTCTTCAACCTCGGCGGAAAATCATGCGCCTGGCGTATTCGTCTCCGGCGCGCAAGTCATTCAGGGACTTCGCCGCCGGCCCATCGATCCACTGGCCATCATTGCGCTCGGTTTGGTGATGCTGCTGGCCACTCCCGTGCTCGCCGTCGCACTCGCCGTCCCGGCGTTCGCCGTCATTCGCGATTACCGATACTTGGTGATCTCCGTCATTATCCTGGGAATTCTTGCCGCGGGCTTTCTTATTGGCGCGTAACCTCGGCGCCTCACTGCGTCGCCCAGTCCGAATCTCAGTGAGAAGTTCCGATTAGAACAGCACCGCCGCCTCGCCTTTTTGCGCGACGAGCTGCTGGAAATGGGTCACCAGCTTGTCCCGCCGCGCCATCAGCGCCGTGAGCTCACCGTTGGTCAAGTGCGGCCGGGTCTTGGCCAAAACCTCGTCCCGATTCAGCGCCCGCAATCTTGCCAGGAGCTCCCGCCCGCACATGGGAAGGTCTTTCGTGCTTTGCAGTTCGCGGCTCAGACGGAAGGCCCGGCCGAAATCCACTCTCCAGATTTTCCAATCGGCGGTGATCAGAAAGTTGGTAAGGTTGGGATCGGTGTCGTAGATGAGCTGATCGAACACGCGAAAGTTGTACATCTGCTTATTCCAGGCGTCTGGGTTCGGCGGCGCGAGCCTTTGTCGAAGGCGCGTCTGCTCGTCCATCTTCACGGTGATCCACCAGGACAGAGCGCCGGTCTGCTGGTTCCACTCCCGCTCCACATACACCGGGATCACGTCGCTGAGGCCCAACAACTTTCCCAACTCATAGGCGGCAATGTTGTAGTGGTAGGAGTCCACGAAGTTGAACTCCGTGCGGCCGTCGGCCAGTTGCATGACCGGCTTCCGTTCATTCACCGGCTGGAAAAGAGCGTCGTGCGTCAGCGTGCCATCCGATAGGGTCAATATCCAGGGGTTGGTGATGCCGATGCTCGAGCGCCTGCTCCCCGTCACTCTGGCGCGCAGCAGGAACTCCTTCATCTGCTCTTCCGTCAGGCTGGATTCGCTGGACTGGCTCGCGGGAGCCTGCGCTTGCGCCCAACAGAGCGAAGCCAGCCACAGGGTTACGATGAACAACATCCAAGTGCGGTGATAGCGCATGAGACGCTCCTTTCGATTCGTACTCAAAAGTTCCACGGGAGTGGCCACCATCAGGCCGCCCCGCTGGCCATTCCGGCCAGGGCCTTGACGATCCCCCGCGCCACCCGGAAATCCTCCGCCATGGCGTCGAAAAACTCCTCCCGGTCCATGCGCAGGGCTCGCGCCGGCTGCGTAACCACCGCCGACTCCGAGTGGTTCCCGCTGGCCAGCGCCGCCAGGCTCCCCAGCACCTGATGGTGGCCGCGGCGCACGAATGACTTTCCCCCGCGAAGCAGCTCCACTTCTCCTTCCAGCAGGAAGAAAATCGATTCCGCCGGACTGTTTTCCTGATACACCACCTGTTGCGGGGCCCAACTCAGCTCGTAGGCGATGGCCGCGACGCGCACCAGGCTTTGCGTCGGCAGCGCCTGAAACAGAGGAGTTTGTCGCAACAGGTCCACCTTTTCCAGTACTGTGAGCATGCCGGTTCCTTTCTCGGTTTCGGGCGCGGCCAAGCGGGCGCTGGCCCATGTCCATGTCCGTTCGAGCAGAGGTTCGTCGTGCGGCAGCGCGCGCACCTCGGGTTCCAGTTCCGCCATCCGCGCCTGGCCAATGGTGTGCAACGCGCAAGCACACAGCCAGCCGTCACCGGAATGCAAAAGAATGCGCAGGGCTTCCGGTTCCGAGTCCACGCTGGTCTGGCACAGCCGCCGGGCCAGAGCCAGCCTGCGCTCGTTGGTGCTTTCCGGATCCGCCACCGCCACCAAGCGGCGATAGAGATCGGGAGCCAGAAGTTGCTCGAGCACTTCCAAGGCGTTGGCCTGCAACTGCGGGCGACGTGAGGTCAGGCTCAGGTAGGCGTTGTAAACATCGGCCGGAGGATAGACCAGTCCCAGCAGGCGAAAGACCCTCTCGAATTCCTGCTCCATGCGTTCCCGCACGGCTTGGATCACCAGGGGACTGCCCTTCGCGCCCCGCCAGAGATGCCCATTCGGCATCTCTAACGCCGCCACAATCTGAAAAGACCGGTAATAGGCCAGCAGCTCGTAGTCCAGCATCTGGGGAATATCCGCGGCGGCCTGCACCAGCTCAGGACGCCTGGCGCGGAGCTGGTTGAGCGCCTTGATGACTTCGTAGCGCACCTCGGGAACGCTCTGAATCAGGCTGCCGCTCAAGGCCGCAGCGGAATCCGCGGTGGCGATACGCGCCAGCACTTTGGGAATGTGCCTGCGGACGCCGACGGAGACCGTTGAATCGTTGAGTTGCTGGCGCAGCATTTCCACGGCTGCATCGCCGTACTGGGTCAGAGCGGCCCGCGCCGCTCCCAGCAGACGCGGCTCCCCGAGCTTCTCCACGATTTTCGGCAGCAGCTCGTTCGTCCGAATCCGGCCCGCGCTAAGCAGGGCCCGCTCCGCGACTTCGGGGCTGGGGTCGTCCAGCAGCTTCAATAGTTCCACGTGAAACTCTTTCGAACTCGCGATGCTGCCCAGCGCCCTGGCGGCTTCGCGCCGCGAAGCCTCCCCCTCCGGCCCCTCGGCGGAAAGCATCCCCCGCAAGATGTGACCGGCCGCTGCCAGGCAATCAGGTTCGCCCGTGCCCGCCAGGTGGATGGCCACCGCGCTCTGCAAACAGTGAGCCGGCACGTCGCTGGCGGTCTGCAGCAGAAGTAACGGGTCCTTGTGCTCGTGCGCCACCAGGTATTGAAGCGCTTCGGCGCGCACCTCCAGCGATTCATCCCCCAGCATCTTCTCCACTTGCGGCACCACCCCGTGGTGCTTGGCTTCACCCAATAGATGCAGGGCCCGCTGCCGCACCGCGGCGGACGGGTGCTCCAGCAGTTTCCGCAGTGCGGGGTGCCATACCGGCTCGCGTCCCACTTCGAACAGGCTCAGGCCATAGAGCGCCTGTTGCTCGCTGCCCGACTCCAACGAGTGGGCCAGCACCTCTGCCGTCGTGGAATCCAGCATTCTGGCCGCGGTTGTTTCCGGGTCCAGCGTGCGCCGCTCGATGGCCGAGCGCAGTACTGTCAAATATTCGCGCCGGACGCCGTAGGCAATGCCAATCCATCCAATCAGAAAGACGAAGTTCAGCAGGCTCATTCGGCCGGGGCTGAAGTTCAGAGTCGCGAAAACGAGAAGGGCAATGCCGCCCAGCCCGTCCGCCATGCGCCAGACGAAGCTGTCAATGAATGACTTGATCTGGCCCTTCACTGCCGGAGGAGTCACGGGCAGGTACAACAGTTCGGTTGAGGACTTATCAACGGAATAGCGCAGCAAACCCTGGCTGCCCTTCAGGACGACGGCGCTCAGCAGCACGGGCGCCAGAAAGACGCCCAGACTCCCTCCCAGGAACACCACTGGCATCACAAACAAAGTCACCCGAATGCCAAACGAACGCAACAACCGCCCGGTGACCAACATTTGCAGGACGAAACACGATAGCCCCATGTACCCTTTGAAGGTGCCGAAGAACGCCGCCAGCGCCACCTTGTCCGCGCCATAGCTTTCGCGGGCGATGAGTTTGAATTGATAGTCGACCACGGTCGTCGCGCAGCACCCAATGGTGATCAGCGCGGTGATCAGCAGCAGGTAACGCGACGCCCGCACGTAGGACCACACCTGGAGGAGATTTTTCGGCGTGCCAGCCGTGGCAGACGTTCCCCAGTCCACCTCCGCCAGCCGCTCCCGCCTCTGGCGAAACAACAGCTTGACCCACAGCGCGCAAAACACCAGTCCCAAGGCGATAACCAGCAGAAGCGTTTCCGGTCTGACTTGCGCCCGGCGAGTCAAGGCTGCGGTCAAAAACCCGGCGCACGGCGCGCCCAGGATGGCCCCTGCGCCGATGAACCCGAACGCGCGCCGGGCCTCGCGTGTGGTCAGCGAGTGATTGGCCAGCGTCCACCCCATGGCCGGCGCCAGGCCGCCCACCGTGTACACCCAGGTGTAGATCAGCGGATAAACCCACTCGCCGCTGAAGCGCGCCAGCCACCAGAAGACAGCGAAACCCAAAGCGAAGAACAGCAGTGAGCCGATCACCAGCCATTCGAGACGCAACCGGTGCGACAGGCGGATGTACACGGACGTGAAGATGCCCACCACTACGGCTGTGGCGATGATCCCGTGCGGCAAATAAGTGCGGAAGGCGCTCAGAAACAGGGCATCGCCTACCGACTGCCCCATGATGTAGCAGCCGATGGCGAAAAAGAGATAGAGGAACAGCAGGCCTGCCGGCGCTAGCTCCTCGCGCTTAACGTTCAGCGCTTTTTCCACGTAGCGAATCATGGCTGCGGCGCCCCACTGCTTTGACCTGCAGCCGCAGGGGGGCTGGCGACGTTGCTGCGCGGCGCCAGCACCTGCGGTTCTCTGCCGGCCGAGTGTGCCGTAAAGCGCCCGCCCTGAATCTCCAGCGCCGAGGCCCGGCCCCCGAACGCCGACCCGAGCATCCCCGTATCAATCAAGAAAACGCGATTGCCGAATCGCTGGTGAATCTCGAATCCGGACACCACGCTGTGTCCGGCAACGATGTAACTAATCTTCAGCCGCGCCAACATGGCCTCCAAGCCCGGCCCCAGCGCCTCCTCCGGCTCGACGGCCAGCCCCCGGTACCAGATGGGGTTGTTCGCGGATACCAGCCAGCTCACCAGCCTCACGAACTGCTCCAGATCCTCCTTCAGTTTCGGCTCCACATTTTCGCGTGTCGGAATGGCCGCTCGCTCCCTCTGAATTTGCAGGATGGCCTCGTCCAGCGTCATGTATCGCCAGATGATTCCGGTCCTCGAAAGCGATTGCCAGCCGGAGTCAAAGGCGGCCAGCGCCGCGCGCATCTGTTCATTCAGATCGCTGATATCACGAAATGTAAAATTTGGACTGAGGCCGCCGTGCACAAACGCCACGTCTCCGCTCTGATACGCGACATCGTGCTTGCGCAGCCAGCGGCCGTACGCTCCGAGCGGCCCGAAAGCGTCGCGGCGCTCGAAAAAGCCCGGCGGATGCTCGGCCATCCATTTCTCGCGCGAGATTTGCCCTGCGGGCAGGGCATCACCCGGCTGAAGGCTTTGCGAGGAAACAAAATTCAGATACTCCCGATAGGCGTCTTCGCGGATTTTCTCGGACCGTCCGGTGGCAAAGCTCTGGTAATCCTCCGGGGAAACGTAGCGCAGATCCCCCGTCATGGCCATCACCTCGTGGTTTCCCAAAAGCGCGATGACCTTGCCGTTTTGCCGCTCCGCCGACCGTTCCAGCGCCATCAGCAGGTCCAGGCAAGCGCGAGTCTTCGGGCCGCGGTCCACCACGTCGCCCGTCTGCACCAGCACGCTGCGTCCGCCGGCCCACCCGCCGCTGGCTCCGCGCCTGGCGTCAATCAGGCCGGTCTGCTTCAGAATCGTCTCGAATTCCGGAAGCGCGCCGTGGACGTCGCCGATGGCCACAATGCGCGTTTGGGCGGCCGCCGTAACGCTGAGCGCCACCAGCAGCAGGGCGGCGAAGACTCCAGCCGGGCGAATGAGGCTGTGCTTCCTCATGAGGCAGGGGGTGTCCTCACACCTAGCCGCACTCTATGCCTACGATTGTGTGATTGCAAGCGGCGCGCGTCCAGCTCGCCGGCGGGCTGAGGGCGCCCGTCAAGACAAAAGGGCGCGCCTGCCGCGGCGGGCGCGCCCTCCTTCGAGAAATGCGGCGGGAAGAACTAAGCGCCCTTGGACAGCGCCCGCACCACTTCCGCTTCGTTGTTGGAGACTCCCTCTCCGAAGATGACGATCAGTCGAGTCATCACCAGCAATTCCTTGATTTTTGAGCCCACGTTGCACAGGCTCAGCGACGCCCCGCGCGTCCTCGCGCTCTGGTGAACCCCGACCAGCGTGCCCAGTCCCGCGCTGTCAATCAAGCTGACGTTGCTCATGTCCAGGACAAGCTTCTGCTTGCCCTCACCTAGCAAGCCCTTCACCTTTTCCCGGAGTGAGTTGGTTTCTTCTCCCAGGACGATCCGCCCGTCCAGCGCCACCACGGTCACCCCGTCCACTTCGCGGTTCGACATTTTCAGAGTCACGTTCTTCCTCCTCGCCGGAAAGCCCCGCCGGCAGCAAGCCCTTTCGGGCCGCGAATCTCAGCCCCGCTCAAAATTCCAGAGGGCCGGGAGTATACACCACTTCTCCCCGCCTGACATCCTCCGGCTTGCTGGCTTGCTGGGAATGGGCGCTCTGGCTCGGCGCCCGGAAATCCTCTACCAGTGCGCCCCGCGAATTTCCTTGTCGTCCTCAGGCGCCAGTACGGCGATGGTTTCTACGGGTGAGGTGATGATGCGCTGGCCGTTGGCGCTGAACTCCATGCGGAAGCCCACATAGATTCCGCGCATTTTGCAGAAGCAACCGCCCATCGTGGCCCCGGCCAGATGTGCTGGAGTCAGCTCCGGAAAAAACTTGCCGCCCCGAACCAGGATGTCACCATCGTGGCCCCCGATGATGATGATCTCATAGAGGCTGTTCACCGTTTGAACGGCGACCTTCTGCATATCTTCCATGCGGTCAATCTGTATGCCATTGTTCCACGCATCCTGCGCCCAGGTATCTAGAATGGCCGCCTTGGGAATGGAATCCTTGTTTTTCCCTGCTGCGATGGAATCTTTGCTATCCACGGGCCTTCACCTGATTCTCATCGCCGCTGGGGATCACCGACGAGAATCCTTTCCGGAACTATACAGTTCCCACAGCCGCTCCGAAATTCATTATACAACAACTCGGCTCCAGGCAATCTACCCTCGTCAACGGGATGGACTAGAATTTCCTCAGGCGGTCTTCTGCAGACGGTTCCCGCGCGGTGCGCGAAGCAACCTGCGCAAGGAGGATCTTATGGGTTTTTCCGGTATTCGTGCAGTGATACTCATCGCGGTCCTGATTGTTCTAGTTCTCGGCGTCACCAAGCTGGACCTCCCGGGTTGGCTCATCCCGGTAGGGCTCCTTCTGACGGCCGGAGTCCTGAAAGGCGCCGAGAAAAAGGCCTCCGCTTAGCCCTGTTTCTATTGGGAGGCCTGCGAGAAATCCTGCACGGCGAAAAGCTGGCCCTTCCGCTCCGCCACCGCAATGCCGATCGAATCCAGTTCCGGATCCAGAAGGTTGGCGCGGTGCGGCGGTGAATTCATCCACTGCGTGTGGATGATCGCGGCGCTGGGCCCCTGAGCCACGTTTTCGGCCACGGCGCGGAATCGAACGCCCGCCAGCCTGACCCGCGTCCCAAGGTCCATCTCGCCCGGAAATTGATGCTCGAGTCTGTTCTCCTGAGCCATACGCTGAGCGTGCGCCCGCGCAGCGGAAGCCAGCGCCGCGTTCCATTTGAACGGCGCGAGTCGCCGCGCCACTCGCTCCCGATTGGCGGCGTCAAAAAGCGTCTGTTCCGGCGCGGACAACTTTCGCTGCGCGGGCCTGCTCTGTGCCAGGCCTCCGGCGAAAATGTACCGCCGGCTCCCAGCCGGCCCGCCTGCCGCATATTGCGCCAGGCCCTCTGCGAAAGCCCCCACCACCATCACCAATATCCACACAGCCCGCATACGACTCCTGTTCGCCATCTCCCGCCCGCTCAATCCAATACCCATTCTACTCTTCCGCCACTCGCCGGCGCCCGTTCTCCGTGCTCTCTGTGCCCCCTCTGTGAACTCTGTGTTTCCCGCCGTTGCGTGTTCGAACGCTCGCCCTGCCTGCCCTGAGCAAGGTCGAAGGGTTTACCCTCCCCCCGTCGAAGCGAGCCCCGTAGAGTCTGCGTGAGAAGCGGCGAATCTTTGTGGGTCGCGGCTCTCGCGTTCGAAGGGAGCCTGCCGGAGGGTCCGGTACCACGTTCGAAACTAGTACTATGCAGTAATATATTTACATTTGGAGCTATCTGTGGTAAAGTAAATTGTGATTCTCGAACATCACTCTGCATTTTTCAACGCTGTGCCTCCCTCGCGCTCCCGTCCTCTTTATCCACGCTTCCCGCGCTCGAACCCTCGATCCTTGCTCGCCGCCAACGTGTTTCAGCCGCTCCTTTGTTTTCATATTCTTACAAAACCCTTTTCCCGTAGCCCCTTTCTTTTGACATTCTTACAAAAGCCTAGGGGGTGTCACCCCCTCGGCCAGAACAATTTGAAGCCGAAATCCGCTAACCCCAGTCCCTGCAATCATTCATCCCCTTCTCCGTGCGCCTTCTCAGCCGCGCTCTCCTCTCCCGATGCGCCGCGAACCACGCGCCGCCGTCTGCCGTTGACATCGCACGAAAGCCGGTGCTACCCTTCGCTTCGCCAGGGTCGGTCCGTTGGAGGGGAAGTGCCGCGAACGCGCACGCGTCGCAACTGCTCGTCGGCAAGACATTCATTGCCCGTGCCTTCTCAGCCGATTCCAGCTTTATCGCAACAGCCTTGGCCCTTGCCTAAGTCTGCTCTTTGGGAGTTGACACCATGCCCTTCGCATTGAGAGTGAACGGGCGGTCGAGCACGGTGGACGTGCCCGCCGACATGCCTCTGTTGTGGGTGCTTCGAGATGTCCTCAGCCTCAAAGGCACGAAATACGGCTGCGGGATGGGCCTGTGCGGCGCCTGCACCGTGCACCTGAGCGGCCAGCCAGTGCGCGCCTGCATGACCCCCGTCTCGGCCGCTGCGAATAAAGACATCATCACGCTGGAGGGCCTGTCCGCCGACGGCTCGCACCCCGTTCAGCTTGCCTGGCAGGAGATTGACGTGCCCCAGTGCGGCTACTGCCAGGCCGGCCAGATCATGTCCGCCGCGGCATTGCTGGCGGCAAAGCCCAGACCCACCGATGCCGATATTGACGCGGCCATGAGCGGAAATATCTGCCGCTGTGGCACCTACGTGCGCATCCGTCAGGCGGTTCACCGGGCCGCCGCGATCGCTTCCAGCGGGCTGGCACGGCCCAACCAGACGGCGTCCCGCACTGCGGGACCGGCCGAGAGCCGGTAAGGAGGCCCTATGGAAACCACACTCATCAGCCGTCGTTTCTTCCTACGCGCGTCCGCTCTGGGCGGAGGCGGTCTGCTGCTGGCTCTGTACGCCGATCCCGTGGCGGAATTTTTCGCGCAGGCCCCGCAAGGCCAGGCGCCCGCTCCGCTGTCCCCCAGCGCCTTCATCCGCGTCAACGCCGATGGCACTGTGACCATCATGGCCAAGAACCCGGAGATCGGTCAGGGCGTCAAGACCCATCTGCCCATGACCATTGCCGACGAGTTCGATGTTGACTGGAAGGATGTAAGAATCGAGCAGGCCGATCTCGACGAAGTGAAATACGGCCCGCAGCGCGCCGGTGGCAGCACGGCCACCCCCACCAACTGGGACCCGCTGCGCCGCGTGGGCGCCGCCGGCCGCCAGTTGATGGTAACCGCGGCTGCCCAGACCTGGAACGTGCCCGAATCGGAGATCACCACTGCCTCTGGGCGCGTGATGCACGGCGCCACCAATCGCTCACTTCCCTACGCAGCGCTCGCCGCCAGAGCCGCCACCTTGCCTCCGCCTGATCTTGCGACTGTCAAGCTCAAGGATCCCAAAGATTACAAGATCATTGGCAAACCAATTCCCGGCGTGGACAACGCCAGTATCGTCACCGGAAAACCGATTTACAGCATTGACTTCACGCTTCCCGGCATGCTCCACGCCGTATTCGAGAAATGCCCGGTGTTCGGCGGCAAGGTCGCCGGCGCCAACCTCGATGAGATCAAAGCCATGCCCGGCGTACGCCATGCTTTCGTCGTCGAAGGTGGAACGGACCTCGCCGGTCTCCTCCCCGGCGTGGCCATCGTGGCCGATAGCTGGTGGCAGGCGCGCACCGCCCGGCAGAAGTTGCAAGTCAGGTGGGACGAAGGGCCAACCGCTGCGCAGAGCAGTGAAGGCTTCGCCCGCACGGCTGAAGCGCTATCCAAGCAGCCTGCGGCCATTACTTTGCGCAATGACGGCAACGCCCAAACGGCTTTGGGCGGCGCGGCCAAAGTTGTGGAGGCCGCTTACTCTTATCCCTTCATCTCGCACGCGCCGCTCGAGCCGCAAAACTGCTCGGCGCGGTATAGCGACGGGAAGTTCGAGATCTGGGCGCCGTCCCAGACCCCCGCGGCCGGCCGTACGCTTGTCGCCCGTACCTTGGGCGTTCCTGCCGAAGCCATCACTATTCATCAGGTGCGCACGGGCGGCGGATTCGGCCGGCGCCTCTCCAACGACTACATGGTCGAGGCTGCCTGGATTGCCAAGACCGCCGGCGTGCCCGTCAAACTGCTCTGGACGCGCGAAGACGACATGGCCCACGACTTCTACCGCCCCGGCGGATTCCACTACCTCAAGGGCGGACTCAATGCCTCGGGCAAGCTCATCGCCTGGCACAATCATTTCGTGAGCTACGGCCAAGGGCAGCAGTTTGCCAACTCCGCCAATATTCCGGGAACGGAATTTCCGGGGACTTTCCTGCCGAACTTTTCCTTCCAGGCCTCGATCATTCCCTTCGGCATCCCCACCGGGGCGCTGCGCGCTCCCCGCAGCAATGCGTTTTGCTTCGTGTTTCAGTCGTTCCTGGACGAGCTGGCGCAGGCCGCGGGCAAGGACCCGGTGCAGTTCCGTCTGGAACTGCTGCGCTCTGCGCGCGTGGGCCAGCCCAACGAATTCGATTTTGACGCCGACCGCATGCGCGGCGTTCTCGAGCTGGTCGCGGAAAAATCCGGCTGGGGCTCGCGCACGCTGCCGCGCGGCACGGGCATGGGTGTGGGCTTCCAGTTTTCTCACCGCGGATACTTCGCCGACGTCGCCGAAGTCAGCGTGGACGCCAACAGCAGGGTGAAGATCCGCAAGGCCTGGGTGGCCGGGGATATCGGAAGCCAGATCATCAACCCCAGCAGCGCCGTCAACCAGGCGCAGGGCGCGGTGATTGACGGCATGAGTCACGCCATGGGCTACGAGATCACCATAGACCGTGGCCGCGCGGTCCAGACCAACTTCCACCAGTTTCCGCCGGTGCGCATGAATCAGGCCCCGCCGGAAATCGAAGTGCATTTCCGGCAGACCAACTTCCCGCCCACCGGGTTGGGCGAACCCGCGCTGCCGCCCGCTGTGCCGGCCATTTGCAACGCGATTTTTGCCGCGACCGGCAAGCGCATTCGCTCCCTGCCGCTGGCCAAACACGGTTTCAGTTGGGCCTAGTGGAACTCCGCCGCCACGGAACCAGGCGGCAGCCGATGCGCGGTTCGCTGGCGATCACCCTGGGCTTCGCTGCGTCCGTCTCAGTCCGCTGGCGCTCTTGCTTCTCGAGGCGGCCCGGGAACGAATTCCGGACTGCGCATTCCAGCGTTCCACGGATTCCTGCAGCAGCTTCCTGGCCTTGGAAGTGAAGGAGGCGTCAAAGGAACTCTCGACAATTCGGTAAAAAGGATTTCTGCGCCCCAGATCCACGGCGACGCGAAATATGAATTCCGGATAGGTAGTGCGTATTTTTTTCGGAATATTCTGGAAATTGCCGAAGTCAATGATTTTTCCCGTCTGGCCGTCCGCGAAACCGCGAGCCGCGGCGCAAGGAAGCTTTCGTCCTTCTATTTCGACGAACCCTGCGTTGCCCCCGATCGATTCTACGGTCAGAAGGCGCATCATGGAGGAACGCATTTCATCGAGGTTATGCGAAATAATTCTTTCCTCGGCGTCGCCGGATACCCACTTCGGATTGGAAACAGATTTTTCCGCCATGAGTTTCACGAAGCGCGCAGAAGGCAGCCGCACTGGCAGGGGGACACCTGCGGATGGCGCCGCCCGTCCCGACCGGGTCGGGACGGCCCGGGGGCTGCTAAAACGCCGGCCCGAAATCAGGCCGGCGAACCCGTGGACCGCCGCTGTTGGAAACATTCGCGGCAGTAGACCGGCCGGCCCTGCGTGGGCTTGAAGGGGACGGTGGTCTCCTTCCCGCACTGCGAACAGGACGTCTTGGTTTCGCTCCGTTGAGCGCCGGAACCGTGGCCTGGGTTTTCGGCGCGCTTGCTCTTGCAAGCCTTGCACCGCTTGGGTTCGTTCCGGAAGCCCTTATCGGCGTAAAACGCCTGCTCGCCGGCGGTAAAAACGAATTCGGTGCCGCAGTCCGTGCACTTCAAAAACCTATCCTGATACTCCATCGGCTGCTCCACGACCCCGCGCTGGTTGCGGGGCGGGCGGCCACCCGGCACCAGCCGGACTCGCTTGAGGACCTGCCGCCTGCGTCCGCGGGTCCCCTGTCCGGCCGGCCCGAAGCGGCCTGCCAAATCCCAAGGGGAATCCACACCTAGTCGTGCTCTCGCCTCTGCTTCTTGCGCAGCCGCTTTCTGGAAAGCGCCTGCTTGGCCCGGCGTTTTTCTCCGGGCTTCATGTAGTAACTGTGCTTCTTGATCTCTTTGATGATGTCCTCTTGCTGCACCTTGCGCTTGAATCGGCGCAAGGCATTTTCAAGGGACTCGCCTTCCTGGATGACCACTTCCGCCACGCGAAACTCACCTCCTAATTTCTCGATTATGCCGCCATGGGAGACCGGGTCGGGATACAAGTAATCACTCGGGGTCCCTATGTGCGGGCTGTTCTAGCGGAGCCGGTGCGCTAAGTCAAGCAATCTTTGGCGACACTGCCGTTAGCGCGTGAAATGTCCGGTGGAATTAGCAGATGAAATGTCCGGTTTCCAAGCCTCGGCGGTGGAGCTCAGCGCGCGGACACACTGGCCGGCACATTTATGGTGAACACGAAACGCTGGCCGTCGCGGCTGACGTTTTTCCATACATCCGGATTTCCGACCAAGGGGCCCGGCAACTTGAAAAGTAGCCTGGGCGTCCCCGCCTGAAACGTGGGAGTGGTGGTAACGTCCACCGCCATCACCTCCCAATCGGGAGTCAGATAGTACATTTCCTTGCCGTCCTGCCGCCAGAAGATCATGCCCCGGGCGCCCGCTGTGGATACCTGCACCGGTTTCGCGCCTCCCGCGCTGACATCGGATTTTGTGGCATCAAACGGGCGCACATAGACCTCAAATATCCCGGCATCGATCTCGTCCTTGGTCTTGAACTCGTTCGACAGGTAGGCCATGAAGCGGGTATCGGGAGACAATCGGGCCTGGGCCACGTTGTATTCATCGCGCAGCCACTCTATCGCTTCCCGCTCCAGAGCTTTCTGATCTCCACGGAGCGGCACCAGATGCAAGACTCCCAAGCAGCCGTCGTGGAAGGTCAGGAACTTTCCGTCCGCCGACCAGTCCGTCGGCCACAGGTCTGCGCCCGGCGTGTACTGAAACAACTGCTCTTCATTGCCAGTTCCGTCCCAAGCTTTTCGATAGATGCTGAAGAAGCTCCCGCGCTGCGAAACATAAGCCACCTGACGGCCGTCCGGAGACCAGATAGGCGCGATGTCCGGTGAGGTATCATTCGTGACGGGCGTGCCCTTACCCGAGGCCACGTCGAACGTCCAGATATCCATGTCGCCCGTCCGTGGAACGTTCCTCTGAACCGCCACCCTCGTTCCGTCCGGTGAGAGCGCCGGATTTTGGTAACGACCAGGTTCCCCCACCTTGCTCAGAGCTCTTCCCTGGCGGTCGAGCACAGTGATCTGCTGAAGGACAGGCGCATGGGGCACGGCGATCACCACTCGCTCCCCGTCTTGGCTGACACTGGCCGAGTTAGGAGTGACGGGGACCGCCTCCGACAGGCGGAACAGCAACTTCGGCTTTCCGAATTCGAACCGGGGCGCGGCGCTGACCTCCACCACCATCACTCCTCGGTCGGCGGCCACATAGTACATTTCCTTGCCGTCCCGCCGCCATAAGGCCGCCCCCTGGCGCTGGCGACTATCGGCGGTCACTACACCTTGGTCGGACACCTGCCATGGCCCCGCGGCCGGTGTAGCCCCCGCGCCCGCCGATGGGTCGAACGGCCGCACATACACTTCATTTTTTCCGGACTGGTCCGACGCGTAGGACAGGAAGCGGCTGTTGGGAGAAAAGCGCGGTCCCCGCAACTGCGACTCACTGCGAAAGACCTCGATGGGTTTGCGCTCCCCATTGCCGGCGAGCGGCAGCACGTACAAGGTCCCTCCCGAAAGGTCGGTCGTGGAGAAGCTCAGGAAACGTCCGTCCAGCGACCAGTCGGCGAGGCCCAGCCCCGCGCCGGGATGCTGGTACAGAAGCTCCTCGGTTCCCTCTCCGTTCGAAGCTTTTCGGTACAGACACTGATAGCTGCCGCGCAAAGCCACATAAGCCACCTGGCTGCCGTCCGGGGACCAGACCGGCGTCCACGCCGGCTCCCGTCTTGGACTGGAGGTGATCCGTGTGCTGTTCCCCGTGGCCACGTCCAGCACCCAGATGTCCTCGGTTTCAATCTCCAAATCGTCCTTGGCCACGACCAGCCGTGTTCGGTCCGGCGAGAAGACCGGCTGATTGTAAATCGCACGCTCCCCGACCGTCGTCACTACCTTCCCTTGGTGGTCGAACACGGTGAGTACTCGCGCGTCGCGCTCGAACTGTTCGGCGATGCGCTTGGCCCTCAGGGCTTTGTCTTGGTCGTCGGCTGTGGCAGGGGCCGGCGCCTGGCCCAGGCCGGGCATCGGAGCCAGCAGCAGGGCGGCAGACAATGCAGCCGTCGCTATCACCATCCCCACCTGGTAAGTATTCTTCACGTGGAATCCTCCTTCGCAAATCGCCCGCTAAACGCCATGCCCGTTTGAGGAGCGCCTCTCACTGCTGGACGCAACCCGACGTCTAGCAGCTTGTTGAATTACGTCCCCACGCTGTCATTCTGAGGAGCGAAGCGACGAAGAATCTCTCTGTTTCCCAGCTCCCCGTCGAAGAGAGATTCTTCGCGGAGTTTACCCTGAGCGCAGAGAGATCCTTCGCTACGCTCAGGATGACAACCAGCGAAGGGCTCAGAATGACAATCCAAGATAGTTCTCCAACGAACTGCTAGACCCTGGCACAGGTTCTAGACCGAACGGCTGTGACTCTCGATACTCAGATTTCAGCAATTTTGCGGACACAACGACACAACCTTCCCATCCGGCAGGGTGATGATTCGCATCAACCCTTTGAGAGAACCGTCCCGGGCGCGGCTGGCTTCCACTTTAACCATCTTACCGACGGCGTTCTCGAAATCCACCTTGCCGACGCTCAGGTTTCGGAAAACGTTGGGTGCCGGCCCCTCGAATGACCATGTCTCCGCCTGGCCCTGGTCGTTCTTCGCCTCCACGGACAGATAGGTGTGGGGATTCCTCCAGTCGAGCTTGGTGAGCGTGCCGGTCCGTGTGAATCGCTGGTTGAAGTCGAACAGCGCCGACATGTTGTGATGCGCCCACGCCGCACCCGCCGCCAGCATGATTCCGAGGGCGATGAAAGCACTGATTCTATATTTCATGAAGATGCTCCTTAGTTTCCGGCGGGCTGCAAGTACAGCCCGCACCCGTAGCTTGGCCTTCTATTGTCTCGAAGCGGGACGGCCCGCCGACTGGGTAGTGCGGGCGATACCGGAACGTTATTCTTAAAGGTCGTGTGAGTCAAGAGACGGAAAAGCGTGGGGAAAACGTGATCTTTGGCGGCACGGGCACACGGAACGCGCACGGCCTTCGCCAAAGGGAAAGATACTGCTAAAATGGCCGCCCCATGTCGCTGATGCGCGACGCCATCGGAATTCTGCTGGCCGGCGGCCAGGGCGAGCGGCTGTGGCCGCTCACGCGGGACCGCGCCAAGCCCGCCGTGCCCTTTGGCGGCATCTACCGGATCATTGACCTGACGCTATCAAACTGCATCAACAGCAACTTGCGGCGCGTCTTCGTACTCACACAATACAAGGCCCTGAGCCTCAACCGCCACGTGCGCCAGGGCTGGTCGGTGCTGATGGGACTTGGCGAGTTCATCGAGATTCTCACGCCGCAAATGCGCGTTTCCGCCAATTGGTATCTGGGCACCGCCGATGCCGTCTATCAGAACATCTACTCGATCGGCAGCGAACGCTCCACCTACGCCATCATTCTGTCGGGCGACCACATCTACAAGATGGACTACGGCAAGATGCTGCAGCAGCACGTGGACGCCGATGCCGACGTCACCGTGGCCACCATCGAGATGGATCCCTCCGAAGCCGCCGGCCGCTTTGGCGTGATCGAGACGGACGCACAATGGCGAGTTCTCGGCTTCCAGGAAAAACCGGCCGATCCCAAACGCTCCTGCGCGCATCCGGACAAAGTCAACGCCTCCATGGGCGTCTATATCTTCAGCACCCAATTTCTGATCCCCATCCTGATTGCCGATGCGGAAAATCCCCAGTCCACGCACGACTTCGGCCGCGATATCCTCCCCCGCATCCTGTCCAAGTACCGCGTCTACGCTTTCAACTTCCAGGATGAAAACCGCGGCGGCCCGCAGTACTGGCGCGACGTGGGCACCACGGATGCTTACTACGATGCCAACATGGACTTGGTGGCGGTCACGCCCATCTTCAACCTCTACGACCATGGCTGGCCCCTGCGCACCTGGCAGCACCAATATCCCCCGGTGAAAACGGTTTTCGCCGACGCTGACCGCATGGGGCAGGCGGTGGATTCCGTTGTCGGCGCCGGCTCTATTCTTTCCGGTGGCCGCGTCAACCGTTCGGTGCTGGGCTACGACGTTCGCGTCAATAGTTACTGCGAAATCGAAGATTCCATCGTCTTCAACCACGTGAATGTGGGACGCTATTCGCGCATCCGCAATGCCATCATTGACCGCCACGTGATCCTGCCGGAACACACGGAAATCGGCTTTGACCCGGTCGAGGACCGCAAACACTACCACCTGACCGATAGCGGCGTGGTCGTGGTCGTTCGTGAAGAGTCCCTGCTCGAGGAACCCGAGTAATCCGCAGCGGGCCGTTTCCGGCCGGCGCAACCGGGTACAATGCGCTCCGGGACTTTTCTGGAGGAAGAGGAACCATGTCCAAGATCACGCGCGTCACAGCACGGCAGATTCTCGATTCTCGCGGCAATCCCACCGTCGAAGCCGATGTCCTTCTGGACGACGGCGCTCGCGGGCGCGCCGCCGTCCCCTCCGGCGCGTCCACGGGGGAGCACGAAGCGCTCGAACTGCGCGACGGCGACAAGACGCGCTATCTCGGCAAAGGCGTGCTGCGCGCGGTCGAAAACGTGAATACGGCCATCGCCCAGGCCGTCGCCGGGCTGGACGCGGCCAATCAGACCGCCGTGGACCGCCGCTTGATCGAAGCCGACGGCACACCTACCAAGAGCCGCCTCGGCGCCAACGCCATCCTGGCGGTCTCCATGGCCGCCGCCCGCGCCGCGGCCGCCGCCGAGCGGCAGCCGTTGTACCGCTACCTGGCGCGCTACTCGAGCGAGCGCGGCGCCAATACGCTGCCGGTGCCCATGATGAATATCCTCAACGGCGGGGCGCACGCCGACAATTCCGTGGACCTGCAGGAGTTCATGGTCATGCCGGTGGGCGCGGCCAGCTTCAGCGAAGCCCTGCGCATGGGCGTGGAGGTCTTCCACCATCTCAAGTCCGTCTTGCAGAAAAAGGGCTACTCGACCGCCGTGGGCGACGAAGGCGGCTTTGCCCCCAATCTGAAATCGAACGAGGAAGCCGTCGAGGTGGTCCTGGAAGCCATCACCGCCGCCGGCTACACACCCGGCAAACAACTGGCCCTGGCGCTCGATCCGGCCTCGAGTGAATTTTATGTGCGCGCCTCCAATCGCTATTCGTTCAAGAAGTCCGACAAGTCTTCGAGGACGCCCGAGCAGATGACCGCCTTCTGGGAATCCTGGGTGCGGCAGTATCCCATCGTTTCCATCGAAGACGGCCTGGCCGAGCACGATTGGGCCGGCTGGAAACATTTGACCCAGCAACTCGGCAAGCAGGTTCAACTCGTGGGTGACGATCTCTTCGTCACCAACACCGCGCGGTTGCAGCGGGGCATTGCCGAAGGCGTGGCTAATTCCATCCTGATCAAGCTCAATCAGATCGGCACCGTGACCGAAACCATCGAAGCCATCGAGATGGCCCGCCGCGCCGGGTACACTTCCATCGTCTCGCACCGTTCCGGCGAGACCGAGGACACCTTCATCGCTGATTTCGTCGTGGCCGTGGGCAGCGGACAGATCAAGACCGGCTCCGCGTCGCGCACCGACCGCGTCGGCAAGTACAATCAACTGCTGCGCATCGAAGAAGAACTCGGAGCCGCCGCGCGCTTCCCCGGCCGCGCCGCGCTCAAGTGCGCGTAGGACGGCCGCACCAGCATAAGCCCCTCGCGCCGCGCAGCGTAGACGCTTCGCGAAACGCACGCAAGGATCACTAGACAAAGCGCGAGTCATGGGTGTAGCCTTTTCCGCATAGACCGCCCGGAGCCTTCCGAGCAAGGAGGCACGCATGCTATTTAGGCGCCCGGCCCGCACACTGGCATCCGTCCCATTGGTCATGACACTGGTTTTTCTTTCCTCCGCGTTCGCGAAGTCGAGACCGCAGGCTGCTGCGCCTTGTAAAGCCTACTTCACCGTTCTTGAATGGCGCGACGCTGCTGTCGTAGCTCCGACGCTGGGACTGAACAAGGCGCAGTCTAGCTGGTACGAGAAACACGGCAACAGAGAGCAGTTTGCGGGGATTTGCTTCTGGGACATGGCGGGCGAACGCATGTCCGTCGAAGAGTTCGTGAGCGGCGAAAAGTCTGGCGCGATCCAGGAGCTGGACGCCCCTCTTTATGTCATTGCATGGGGCGAATCGCTGGTAACGGATCCGTATCTGCTTCTAAAAGATCGCCGTCTAGATTATAACGGATCACGCGACGGCATCATATCGCCCCCTCGCTATAGCACTTCCACGGGATCGATCCGTTACAACAAGGCAGTTGGCGTTCTCGCGCGCTGGGATGCTGTCTCCCACACGCTCGTCGGGATTGAGCCGCTGCAGAACCACCGCCGCGGGCTCAGCGTCCTTCCTTTTGTCCCTGACCGTCCGGCATCTGCCTCACTGCTCGAGGGCGGCCTCGAAGCAATCCGGAAAAGCCTGGACCAAGGGCAGTCGCGTTAGCGGCCTCGCACCGGCGGTTGGCCGAGGTTGAGTCGCGCCTGTAAAGCGCGGCGCGTGGGCGCCTGCCCCATGTCCGCCGCGGCGGACGTGGGGTTCTTCGGTGTGGCTTTGTGCTCATCGCCCTCCCGGTTTTTCTCGCGTTAAGTATTTTCCAGACGCCGAAGTATTTGACCGCCATGATAAAACAGATCCAAAGCTGCGATAACCTGAGCCTCCGAGCAACCGCGCCCGCGTCAGTAATCACCCAAAACGGCCCCTGGAAAGCGGTTACAACCGATAGCCCGGGTGGTTGGCCGGCCAGGTGGAGATCAAGAGGCAATCCGTAGCACCACCTTTTTCCCGAGAATTTTCGCGGCACGCGTTATGGTTTCCAGAGTCACGGCCGTATTGCGAGGGTCGAGGAGCCGGTCGAGCTGTGACCGGCTCGTGCGAAGCTCGCGGGCCATGGCCTGTTTGGTTTTCCGTTTTTTCTTCATCGCCTGTTCGAGCTGCCAGGCAAGCACGCGCTTGATGGCAACTGCTTCGACTTCCTCGCGAATGCCGTGCTGTTCGAGAAAAGTGTCGAGCGTCGATCCGCTGTAGTCATATCGCTTACGAATTTTTCGTTTGTTCATCGGAGTCCTCTCTCGTGCTTCTCCTTATTTCGTCGAGCCAGCGCCAAGTCCTCGTCCGGCGTCTTGCGGGTCTTTTTCGTGAAACCGTGCAACAAGACCATCCGCTCATACCGGTCGATGTAGAACAAGACTCGGGCAATCCGGTTGTGCGTAAGCTGCGTCCGGACCTCGTGGATGCCGTGGCCCAAAGGCCGGCAGACCGGCATGCCCACGGGCCAGCCAAATTCAACGGTCTTGATGTCTTCGCCGATCCGCTTCCTATCCTCGGAGTAGGGGAGCGCTTTGAGCCACTCGCGAACCAGTTCGCGACCGGACTCTGTCCGGAAAAAGATGGCCGGAACTCTCTTGCCGGACTTGCTCTCAGTCATTTGACCAAGGGCCCTCTCGATGCGACGGCTCGGTACCAGCGCCTCAGTGTACCATACATGGTACATTCACCAAAATACTCTTGGGGCGGGTCTTTCGAACGGGCGAGTGGCCAAGGTCTTGATCGCGCCACGAAGCCACGGCGCGTGGCTGTCCCTCGGCGCCGCGGCGGACGTGGGGTTCTTCGGTGTGGTTTACGCCAATCGTCCGGCCTGCCGCTGACTCTTCCAGCCGCCTCTCCATTTGACCGCCGTGGTAAAATAGATTGAAAGATGCGATAACGTGAGCCTCCGAGCATCCGCGCCCGCGTCAGTCATCACCCCAAACGGCCCCTGGAAAGCGGTTACAGCCCATACCCCGCAAGTGTTCATTCCACACGACATAATCTCCTTTAGAATGAGCACTTACACCGTAGTGGAAGCGCCACTGAAAACACGGGACTTTAACCACCTTTGGAATGAACACTTACGCAAAATCGGCTCGCAAGGGTATTTAAAATGAACACTTACGAAAAAAACCAGGGGGGTAGGGGTGGCCAGCGTCGGAGAGATCGAACGGCGAGCCTGAAGCTCCCCGCGCGGCACATACCCACCGCCGCCCGACTCGCTACGCCACACGCGCCCTGCGTTGGACGCCCGCGTCGGGGTGCAGTATCATGAACAGGAAGTTGCAATTGACGGCCATGCGCGCCCCTCAGCTTGTCCCGTGTACCGGCAGTCCGGGAAGCCCTTATGCCTAAGATTAAGTTCAACTTAAACGGCAAGCCGACCGAAGCCTCATATGAGCCGGGGATGAACTTCCTGGAGGTGTTGCGGGAGGAGTGCGGGATCGTCTCGGCCAAGAACGGCTGTGCTCCGGAAGGCGTCTGCGGGTGCTGTGCGGTCCTGGTGGACGGGCGGTCGGCGCTCTCCTGCCTGCGCAAGCCGGAACAGATGGAAGGCCACGAAATCGTCACGCTCGAAGGCGTCCCGGAACCGATGCGCCGCGTGCTGGGTGAGGCGTTCGTGCTCGAGGGCGGAGTGCAGTGCGGCTTCTGTATTCCCGGGATTGTTGTCCGCGCGGTTCCGCTGGTGGAGAAAGGCGCCACGGAAGACCGCGCGGCGCTGGCGAAAGCGCTGGACGGTCATCTCTGCCGCTGCACGGGCTATGGGCGGATCCTCGACGCCGTTGAGACCGCCGGCGAGGCCTGGAAGTGCGGCGGGCGCATGCCGAGTCAGGAGCCGAGGCGGCATTACTACTTCGGCGAACAGTTTGGACTGAGCCGCACTCCGGCATTTACCAAGAAAAACGGCAAGGGGAAGTATGGCATCGGCCAGGTCGTCCCGCGTATGGGGGGACTCGAACAAACCCTCGGCGAGACGGCCTTTGTGGACGACATGCGCGTTCCGGGGATGCTGCATGGCGCGCTAGTCCTGAGCGAGCACCCGCGGGCCAAAGTGCTGGCGATTGACGCCACCGCTGCAGCCGCCATGCCCGGCACGGTGCGGGTTTTCACGGTCAAGGATGCTATCGGGGAACGCGGAACCGGCCTGAATGTCCCCGATCTGCCGATTTTTGTGGCTACCGGCGAGACTACCTGCTGCGTCGGAGATTTTCTGGCCATGGTGGTGGCGGACACTGCCTTCCATGCGCGGCAGGCGGCGGCCAAAGTTAAGGTGGACTACCAAGTCCTGGAGCCGGTGACAGACCCGCTGAAGGCCCTCGAGCCCGGCGCCACGCAGGTGCACGGGACGGACACGCTACGGCCGGCGCCGAACCTGATCGGCACCAATGCGTTCGCGCGCGGCGACGTGGATGCTGCTTTCGCTGCCGCGGCGCACGTGATTGAGCAGACATTTTCGACGCAGGCCGTTGAGCCGGCATTTCTCGAACCCGAAGCTTGCCTGGCACTGCCGCAGGGCAAAGGCGTCAAGGTGCATACGCAAAGCCAAGGTTCGGTCTACGACCAGCAGCAGATTGCCAAAGTATTGAATGTGCCGCTTGAAGCGGTGGAAATCGCGCTGTCCCCCAGCGGCGGCGCGTTCGGCGCCAAAGAGGAGCTGTCCATCCAGGCGCAGACGGCCCTGGCGGCATTCTTGTTGCAGCGTCCGGTGAAGATGGTGCTGCCGCGGAAACAGTCCACTCAGCACCACGTCAAGCGCCATCCCATGGTTTTGAAGTACAAGGTCGGCGCCGATGCTGACGGCCATCTGCTGGCAGTGCGCGCGCGAATCGTGGGCGACGCCGGCGGTTACGCCGGCACCAGCTCCAAATGCCTGCTCCGCGCGGCCTGCCACGCCTGCGGCCCCTACCGCGTGCCCAATGTGGATATCGAGTCCAAAGCTGTTTACACCAACAATCCCACCAGCGGCGCCATGCGGGGATTCGGAACCAATCAGGCGCACTTCGCGATGGAAGGAGTGATGAACATCCTGGCCGAGCGGGTGGGCGTGGACGGCTACGATATTCGCGAACGGAACATCCTCGATCCGGGCGACGCCTTCGCCACCGGCCAGATCATGCGGGAAAGCGTTCGCGGCATGCGCGAGTCGCTCCTGGTGGCCAAGGACATTTACAAGGGCGCCAAGTATGCCGGCATCGCCTGCGGCATCAAGAGCACTGGAATCGGCAACGGCACTGTGGACGGCGGCTATATCAAGATCCGCGTATTGGAGGACGGTCGGCTGCGGGTACTGAACGGCTACACCGAAATGGGCCAGGGTGTTTACACCGCCACGATGCAAGCGGTCTGCGAGGAAACGGGCTTGGCTCCGGAGCAGATCGAAGTTGTCTGGGACCAGGAGATGGGCCAAAAGTGCGGCGAGACTTGGGCTTCGCGCGCTACGACGCTGAGTTGCGCCGCGGCGCAGCAGGCGGCAAGGCGACTGGCCGCCGACATGAAGAATCTGCCGCTCGAGAAACTCGCCGGACGCGAGTATGAAGGCGATTACCTCTGCGAATTCACCACCCGGCCGGGTACCCCGGAGTCACGGGCCAACCCCACCACGCACCTGACCTTCAGTTACTCGACGCAGGTGGTGATTCTCGATGAAGACGGCCGGCTGGCGCGCGTCGTCGCGGCTCACGACGTGGGCCGCGCCATCAACCCGCGCCTCTGCGCCGAACAGATGGAGGGCGGTGTGCACATGGGTCTGGGCTATGCGCTCTCGGAAAACTTCCCCTCGACCCGCGGCGTGCCGGACTCGCTGCTGCTGCGGGACACGGGCATCCTGAGAGCCAAAGAGATGCCTCCGGTGGACGTGATCCTGATCGAAGTCCCGGACGAAGTGGGCGGTTACGGCGCCAAGGGAGTAGGCGAAGTCGGCTGCGTGGCCACGGCTGGCGCTGTCGCCGGCGCGCTTTACGCCTACGACGGCATCCGGCGCTTCCATCTGCCCATGCAGGAAGCGCCGGCGGCGGTCCCGTCGGTGCCCAAGTCCCGCAAGAAAGCCGCAATCGCCGCGGACTAGTTTCGTTCCCGCTCTGCGCGGCATTTCCCGATCCACTCCGATGATTTCACACTTTCATAGCCGTGGTGACATTGCGCTGAACAGGCGCTGCGTATATCATCGCGGCGGTAACGCCGATTCCGCACTTCGTTTTGGAGAAAGGAGACGCCGATGGATCGTGTGAATTTTCTGCTTCTGGCGACGGTTCTGGTGTGCGCGCTGGTTCCCGCCGCGCACGCGCAGCGCATGGCCGCCGACCATCATGTGCAAGCGAAACCGGAAAACGTCACCTGGGGATGGATCCCGCTGGACAAGGCGCCCGTGGTGACCATTCGCGCGGGGCAAACCGTGCGCATTGACACCATTTCACATCACGGCGCCACACAGGCGGAAGATCCCGTGACCTTTCTGGGCGCTCTGGGCGTGCAGCCGGAGGAAATCTTGCAGGATGCGCGGGACTTCTGGGCTACGCGAGCGAGCCGGTCGAGACAGGGGCGTAGCGGCGCGCACATCCTTACGGGCCCGGTGGCCATCACCGGGGCCGAGCCAGGCGACATGCTGGAAATCCAGATCCTCGAGCTGAGCACACGCGTGCCTTGGGGGATCAATACCGCTGGGGCGACAAGCGGAGTCTTGGGGAACGGTTATCCGGGAACCAAGCCGGGCGATCCGGGATCAGGGGTCCCGGCAGACGCGAATACGCGGAATTTGATGCGGACCGGCATGGTGAATGGCCGCGAGGTGGCGCACTTCTCCGATCAGATCAAGGTGCCCCTGGCGCCGTTCATGGGCATCATGGCCGTCGCTCCGCGCGATCCGCAAGTGGGCCAGCCAGGGGTGACGATCGCGGGCGTGCAAAGCTCCACGCCTCCGGGCCCTTACGGAGGCAACCTGGATAATAAGGCGCTGGTCGCGGGCACCAGCCTGTTTCTGCCGGTCTTTCATGCGGGCGCGCTGTTTTATGCGGGCGACTCGCACAGCGTGCAGGGCGATGGCGAGGTCAGCGGCAATGCGCTGGAGCAGTCGCTGACGGGCGTCTTTCGTTTCGTGCTGCACAAGGGCAAGACGATTACCGCGCCGCGGGCGGAGACTCCGACGCACTACATCTTGATGGGTATTGATCTCGATCTCGATCGGGCCCTGCGCATGGCGACTCTGGAGGTCGTGAACTTCCTGGTGCAAGAGAAGGGACTGACGCCCGCCAAGGCGTTTTCGCTGGCCAGTCTGGCCGTGGATTTCCGCGTGGCGGAGGCCGTGGACGACACGCAGAACGTCTCGGGCTACATTCCAAAGAGTCTTTTCACCGGCAACTAAACCCGTATTGGCGAGGCGCGGCAGATTTGATGCTGACGGTCGGCACAAGACTCGGTCCTTACGAAATCCAGGCGCTGCTGGGCGCGGGAGGCATGGGTGAAGTGTACAAGGCCCGCGATACCCGGCTGGACCGCATCGTCGCGATCAAAGTGCTGCCCGCGCACCTGGCGGACAACCCCGAGCTGCGCGAGCGGTTCGAGCGCGAAGCGCGCACCATCGCCAGCCTGAACCATCCCCACATCTGCACGCTCTACGACATTGGCCGCCAGGACGGCATTGATTTTCTGGTGATGGAATATCTTGAAGGCGAGACGCTGGCCATGAGTCTGCTGAAAGGCCCGTTGCCGCTGGAGCAGGTGCTGCGCTACGCCATCGAAATTTCCGACGCGCTCGACAAGGCCCACCGCAAGAGTGTGACCCACCGCGACGTCAAACCGGGCAACATCATGCTCACCAAGAACGGCTCGAAGCTTTTGGACTTCGGCCTGGCTAAGCTGAAGCAGGAAGCAGCCCCGGTGGCCACGCCTCTCTCCCAACTGCCGACGCTGGCGCAAAATCCGACCGTGCAAGGGACAATTCTGGGCACGATGCAATACATGGCCCCGGAACAGTTGGAAGGCAAGGTGGACGAGTTAGACGGCCGCACGGACATCTTCGCCTTCGGTGCTGTGATGTACGAAATGGCCACGGGCAGGAAAGCGTTCCAGGGCAAAAGCTCAGCCAGCCTGATCGGCGCCATCATGTCGTCCGAGCCGCCGCCCATCTCCTCGCTTCAGCCGATGACGCCTCCGTCGCTCGATCACGTCGTTAAAAGATGCCTTGTCAAAGAGCCGGACGAGCGCTGCCAGAGCGCCAAGGACCTGACCGACGAGCTGAAATGGATTGCCGAGTGTGGCTCGCAGGCCGGTATGCCGGCGCCCGTCGTCGCCCACAGAAGGACACGTGAGCGTCTCGCCTGGGCGGCGGCAGCCGTCTTCTTCTTTGTTTCGACGGTCGCGCTGTCCTTATGGGTCGTCTCCTTGCGTCGTCCGCCTGCCGAGCCACAGGCCGTGCGGTTTTCGGTTGGCCCGCCGGAACGGGCAAGGTTTTCGCCCAACCCGGGGTTTCTCACGGTCTCTCCCGACGGCAGCAAGCTGGCTTTCGAGGCCACGGACTCCGCCGGCAAAGCACAACTCTGGATTCGCCCGCTGGATTCCGAGGCAGCCCAGCCGCTTCCAGGAACCGAAAATCCGGGTCAACACTTCTGGTCGCCCGACAACCGCTTTCTAGTCTTTAGTACCACTGATGGCAAGCTGAAAAAGATCGCCGTTTCAGGTGGTCCCGCTCAGACCTTGGCCGACGCCCCTCAGGCGACAGGTGCCGGCTCCGCTGCGAACGCCACTTGGAATCGGGAGGGAGTTGTCCTGTTCACAAAAGACAACACCATCCATCGCGTATCTGCCGCGGGCGGCGCTGTCTCGCCGGTGACCACGCTCGATTCCTCCCGGCAGGAAAATGGTCACTATTGGCCGCATTTCTTGCCCGATGGAAACCACTTTCTGTACTTTGCGCGCAGCACCGATCCTGAGAATAATGCCATCTACGCTGCGTCGCTCAATTCCCCAGAGAAAGAATTGCTTCTAAAAACCATGTCCAACGTTGCCTATGTCCCGCCAGGCTATTTGATCTTCAATCGTGAGGGGACGCTGATGGCCCAGCAGTTTGATGTCGGGCGCATGGGGCTGTCGGGCGATGCCGTTCCCATTGCCGAGGATGTGGATTTCAATTCGGCGACCGGCAGAACGGGTTTTTCCGTTTCCGGGAATGGCGTACTGGCCTATCGCACCGGCGGCGTTCAGAACGTACAACTCACCTGGACGGATCGAGCCGGAAGGAAACTCGGACCGGTGGGCGAATTAGGCGGTCATCGCCAGATTGGCCTTTCACCGGACGAGAAGCGCGTGGTCGTGGAGCGCAGGGATCCTCAAACCCGAGGATACGACCTCTGGTTACTCGAATTGTCACGTGGCATTTTCTCGCGCCTCACGTCTGATCCCGGGAGCGAAGTCGACCCCGTGTGGTCGCCGGATGGGCGCCAGATTGTTTCCCTATCCGACCGCAAGGGGAAGCGTGACCTCTACCGGTTAGATCTGAGCAGCGGGCAGGAAGAATTGCTGCTGGAATCCGGGGAATTGAACTATCCCGACGACTGGTCAAGAGATGGTCAATTTGTTGTCTACCATTCGCTGGCTGGGGGAGCAGGAATTTGGCTCCTGCCCGTGTTTGGGGATCGGAAGCCAAAGCTGATTCTCGGCACGCCGTTCCGGAAAGATGAGGCACAGATTTCGCCGGACGGACGCTGGCTCGCCTACATGTCGGATGAATCGGGGAGCTGGGAGGTGTACGTCCAGCCCTTGCAGGCGCCGGGCGAGAAGCTGCGCCTCTCAACCAATGGCGGCGGCCAGCCACGCTGGCGCAAAGACGGCAGGGAACTCTTCTACCTGGCCTTCGATGGAACGATGATGGCGGTGCCGATCACGGCCGGAGCAACGTTATCGCCCGGCATCCCCGAGAGCCTTTTCCAAACGGGCATCACCGTGAACCCCGTATTAGATCAGTTCGCCGTCACCGGCGACGGCCAGCGCTTTTTGCTGGCTGTGCCTTTGGAGTTTGCTCCTCCCATCACTGTGGTGCTCAACTGGACCGCACTGTTGAAGAAATGAAGCTCGTAGCGGGCCGTCATTCTGAGTCCGCCGCGGCGGACGAAGAATCTCTCCGTTGAGAGTGCCCGTGCGGAGAGATTCTTCGTTTGGCCCAGCATGACAGTGGGATCGGTTCTTCCACTTACTGGAAGACGAACATCACGTCTATGATGCGATTGTCGCTGCCCACATTCATCGCGCGGCCTTCGATGATCACGCGTGAATAGCCCGCGGGCAGGCGGGGCAGTTGGCGGCTGAGTTCCATAGGAAACGGTTCGGCGCGTTTCTGAAGCCCCGGAGGCAGAGTCCCGTTGCGCTGCATCTGTTTCTCCAGGCCGGGAGGAAGATTGCCGTTGCGCTTGGCCAGGCCCGGTGGCAGGCCGCGCCCGCCACGGCCGCGGAAATACGAGCGAATCAGGCGCAGGTCGCGCTCGGAGAAGATCAGTGCATCGTAGGCGTCCTGTTCCTCTCTGCGCGCGTCTCCGCGACCGCGTCTGGCGTTGGACTGCAATGCCGGGGCGGGTGTCTCAGGTGGCGCCAGGGATTCTCCGGCCACCACGAAGGTGAGCACCGTTTCCACAGGCAGGACCAGCTCCTGTTTTCCCGTCAGGTAAGCGGTGGCCGTTCCCGCGCCGGCGCCCACGGCCGTGCCGATGGCGGCGCCTTTCCCTCCACCGGCTACGCCTCCCAGGATGGCGCCGGCGGCGGCGCCTCCGCCGATCAGCGCCACGTTGCGAACGGCGTGCGAGTTGCCGTCAATTTGCAGCGTCTGAGCCTGAATCCCTCCGCTGCCCCTGGTGCCTATAATGTTGGTCAGTTGCAGCGCCATGGATGCGGGCCGTTGTAATCGTCCTGGGCGGACCACGTCTGTGACGCGGCCCTGTACCGCAGTGCCGCGAGCCAGTATCGTTCGCCCGCCGTAGTTCACCGGCTCCGCTACTGTGGCCATGAACGATTGGCCGGCCTTGGTCTTACCGGTATCCAGCGTTTCGAGGAGGCGCACTTTGATTTCTGTGCCGCCGGTGACCGTCTGCGCGATGCCGCTGGGCACGAGTGGGAAGAACAGAAGAACGAGCCAAAGCGCTGCGAAACATATAAGTAGTCTTTTCATCGTCCCGCTCCTTCATGCATACAACTGGGATCCAACCGTCCGGCGCCCCGGCTGCTTCCTGAGAAGAGCAATTTGCCGCGCACAGGTTCCGGCTTCCTAATAGGCTACCGATGGGAACGGGGGGATTGAATAGCCTGAGCGTACAGGTCGGACCGATGTGAAACCTGTCCATAGGGACAGTCAGATTCGCGATGAGGTGACAAAGCACCAGGAGCTGCGCCGGGTGGCGCTGTCGCCGGCCGCGGTGGATTCGGGCCATCCCGCCCCAGCCTTTCGCTCGTTCATCAATGTTTAGAGATTTACGCAGCGGGGAGCTTTGTGGATAATCCCTGCACCCTATGCCGCGTAAAAAAGGACTGGCGCTCCACACCAAGATTCTCATCGGGCTCATTGCCGGCGCAGCCGCGGGCCTCCTCGCGCATGCGCTGGCCGGCGGAGCGATCTGGCTCGAATGGACGGTAGCCAACGTAACCCAGCCCGCCGGGCAGATTTTTCTGCGGCTCATCTTCATGGTGGTCATTCCGCTCATTTTCTCGGCGCTGACGCTGGGAGTAGCCGAGCTGGGCGATCTGCGCAAGCTGGGACGAATCGGGCTCAAGACCCTAGCGTTCACGCTGGTCCTGAGTTCGATTTCCGTCCTCGTCGGCATCGCTTTGGTCAACCTGGTCCGGCCCGGCGCGGGCGTATCCGCGGCTGACCGGGTCAGCCTCATCGAGATGCTGGGCGCATCCGGGGCTGCGATTCAGCCGCCCGCGCCGAGGGCGCCGATGCAAATCGTGGTCGAGCTGATCCCCGACAACCCCATACGCGCCATGGCGGAGGCCTTCCGCGGAGAGATGCTGGCGGTGATGGTCTTTTCGCTGTTCATGGGTATTGCCATGGCCATGTGCGAGCGCGAGCGCGTCGAGCCGCTGATGGCGCTGCTGCGCAGTTTGTACGAAGTCGTGATGATGATCATCAGCCTGGCCATGAAGCTGGCGCCTTACGGCGTGGCTGCGCTGCTCTTCAGTTTGACCGCGCGCTTCGGCCTGGAAATTCTCGCCAGACTCAGTTGGTACTTTTTCACGGTCATCGGCGGTTTGTTGCTGCAATTGTTCGTCGTCTATTCGTTTTTTCTCAAGTCGCTGGTGCGTTATTCCCCCCGGGCTTTTTTTTCGCGCATTCGAGAAGTCTTGTTGACGGCATTTTCCACTTCTTCCAGCAACGCCACGCTGCCCGTGACCCTGCGCGTCTCCGAGCAGCAACTGGGCATCCCGCGCGAAATCGGGGGCTTTGTCCTGACTTTGGGCTCGACGGCCAACCAGAACGGGACCGCGCTGTACGAGGGAGTGACGGTGCTTTTCCTGGCTCAGTTCTTCGGCATCGAGCTCAGCCTGGGGGCCCAGGTAAGCGTAGTGCTCATGTCCATTCTGGCGGGTGTGGGCACAGCGGGCGTCCCCGGAGGCTCGCTGCCCATGGTGGGAGCGCTGCTGGTTTCCGTGGGCGTGCCGCTGGAAGGTCTGGGCATCATTCTGGGCTTGGACCGCTTGCTGGATATGTGCCGCACCACGCTCAACGTCACCGGAGACATCGTCGCGGCCGCCTACATCGCCCGTTCCGAGGGATACCAGCTTGCGCCCGCGGCAGCCGGCGGCGATCCCGCTGCGCCCGCATCCTGACGGATTCCCGCGAGTGCCCTTAGAACGAACCGTCTCGCTATATCTTCAGCGTCGCACCCGTTATCTGCGCCCGCGGCCAGCCCGCTCCGCTCAGCGATCAAGCAGGGCCACGATGCGGCAGGGCGCGCCGGAGCCGCCGGCGATTTTCATTGGCAGCGCCAGGATGAGAAATCCCTTTTCGGGCAAGCGCTCCAGGTTGGCCACGTTTTCGAGGCCGGGGATATTGGCTCCGTTCAATATCTGGTGAGCGATGAAATCGAGGGAGGGGCCGTGATCCAGGCTCGGTGTGTCTATGCCCACCATGGCCACTTGGCGCTGTCGCGCTAAATACTCAGCGGCGTCCCGCGCGATACCGGGAAAATGCAGGTCGGAGGCGTCGTTGAGTTTTTCCGTGCCCAAGTACTGCGCCCGGTTGCCCCAATTGCGGCCCCAGCCCGTGTGCACCAGAACTATGGCCCCGGCCGGGATCGCTCCCATGCGCTGCTCCCAGGCCTGAATGTCCGCCGCAGTGAGCCGGTAGTCGCGGTCCTGGCCGGCCTTGTCGGCAATGCTGATCTTGACTCCGGGACCGATGTGCCGCTCGATGGGGATTTGCTCCACTGACTGCGCACCTTCGGCGAAGTGAATCGGCGCATCGAGATGCGTGCCGCCGTGCTCGCTTGCGGCAAAGGTATAGCTCGAATACCAGTAGCCCGCCGGCGTTCTGCCGAAAGCGACTTGCTTGTGCTGGAATCCCTTGTTGTTTGGCCAATAAATGGTGTTCTGATCAAACGCATAAGAGAGGTCAACGATCTGAGGAACTACCGGCGTCGTCTCCGCAGGCCGCTCCGTTCCCCCGCAACCCGCCAAACACAGGCTCGTTAGCAGCATCAACAGCCATCGGTATCGCAACATGGTGTGGCTCCCTCTCGATGCGTTCGCAAGCCCGAATCTGCCGCCCAGCTTCCGACGCTTGGGAGGAAAACGCAAGCGGGCCCTGCCTCCGCGCCGGGGCCAACTGGGTTTGAGCAGGGAAGGCGTGATATAAGCTGACATAGCTACTCCGTGCGCTCCGGGTGACTTGGTGACGACCACTGCTTCGCCGATTTTCCGCTGGAGCGGCACGACCACCGCGCAGAGGAACACCCTCGTCGCTGCCGGCCTCGGCTGGACCCTCAACGGCTTCGACGTCATGCTCTATTCGCTGGTGGTCACCCAGCTCATGGCCGAGTTCGGCATGGACAAAGCCACGGCCGGCCTGCTCAATGCGCTGACCCTGGTGGCCTCGGCGATTGGCAGTCTGCTCTTTGGCCTGTGGGCAGACCGCTATGGTCGCCGCCGCATGCTGAGCTACAGCATCGTTACCTATTCCGTTTTCACGTTTGCCAGCGGCCTGGCGACCAGCGTGCCCATGCTCGGGGCCTGCCGTTTTCTGCTGGGGCTGGGCATGGGAGGCGAATGGAACTGCGGAGCGACGCTGGTGGCGGAAAGCTGGCCGGCGGCCTGGCGCGGCCGCGCCATGGGCATGGTGCTGAGCGGCTGGGCGGTCGGCTACGCGCTGGCGGCCGTGGTGGCCGGGCTGGTGCTGCCCATCGGCGGCTGGCGCTGGGTATTTTTCGCCGGCCTCGCGCCGGTGCTGCTGGCCCTGTGGATCAAGAACCACGTTTCCGAACCGGCCATTTGGCAGGAGCATGTGCGAAGGGGTCCGGTCGCTGCGGAAGATACGCGCGCGCTGTGGCGAGCCGCCCGGCCAGGGATCATCGCGCTTCTGACCATGAACACCTTCGGAATGTTCGCCTGGTGGGGGTTGTTCAGTTGGATGCCGGCATACCTGGCGCTTCCAGCTTCTCAGGGCGGGCGCGATTTCGCCTTGCTGGGCATGACGGCATTTCTCGTGGTCATCAATTTGGCGGGGATTCTTCCCGGCTACCTGTTTTTCGGCGTGCTGGCCGACCGCTTCGGGCGAAAAAAATGCACGGTGGCCTATTTGGCAATCGCCGCGCTCATGGTGCCGCTTTTCGCGGTAGCGCGCGAACCGGGGGCAGTGCTGCTGATGGGATGCCTCACGGCATTTTTCGGCACGGGATTTTTCGCCGGCTCGGGAATCATGGGCAGCGAACTTTTTCCCACGCCGATTCGCGCCGCCGCGCTGGGCTTGTCGTACAACCTGGCGCGCGGCATCAGCGCCTCGGCGCCTTGGGTCATCGGCACGCTGGGAGAAACGCGCGGACTGGCCTGGGCTTTCCTGGCCTGTGGTCTGGCCTACGCAGCCGCCGCGCTCAGTGCCGCCCGCGTCCCGGCAATCCGCTCCGCCGAACTGCGGTAGACTGAGTCAGCCGGAAAGCGCGCGCAGCGTGATCCCGGCTTGGCGCAGCGCTTGAGCCACCGCTGCGGCAATCTGCGGCGCGCCCGGCGTGTCGCCGTGTATGCAAATCGTCTGTGCGTTCACCGCGACTTCCGTTCCATCGCAGGCAATTACGCTGTCGCGCTCCGCGACTCGCACCGCCTGCTGGGCAGCCTGCGCGGGATCGAGGATCAGCGCGTCGGAAAATTTGCGCGATCGCAGCGTACCATCGGGCTCGTAACGCCGGTCTGCAAACGCTTCGGCGGCGACGGTGAAGCCCGCTTCGCGGAAAACATCCAGCATCAGCGACCCGGCCAGACCGACCAGCACCACATCCCGGCGCCAGCGGGCGACGCCATCGGCAATCGCGCGCGCTATCGCCGGATCGCGCGCCGCCTGATTGTACAGCGCGCCGTGCGCCTTGACGTGCGTGAGAGTTGCGCCGCAAATGGCAGCCACTTGCGCAAGTCTCCGCACCTGCTCGAGTACGGTTTCCGCAATCTCGTATTCCTGCAGATGCAGCTCCACACGTCCAAAATGGGCGCGGTCGGCATAGCCGGGATGCGCTCCGATGGCCAGTTTCCAGCGCAGCGCCTGCTCGATTGTAGTTCGCATCGTCTGCTGGTCACCGGCGTGGCCTCCGCAAGCCACACTTATCGAAGTGAGATGTGGCATCAGCGATTCCTGCGTGCCGCCGGAGACGGCCTCCGGCAGCTCCCCCATGTCGCAATTCAGGTCCATGGTTTTCATTCCCGAATCAGCTTCTCCGAAGCCAGCAGCGTCTCCTGTTCCCGCAGCAGAGATCGTGCTGTCTCGAACTCGATACGCTCAAAGCGAATCTCGTCGCGCGGCCGAAGCTGTCCCACCGAATGAAGGTCGGCGCAAATCACGTTGGCAATCTTGGGATAGCCGCCCGTGGTCTGCTGCTCGACGAAAAGGATGATCGGCTGGCCGCCGGCCGGCACCTGCACGGCCCCCAGCGGCACGCCTTCAGTGATCATCTCTCGTCCGGACTCCGCCGCAATAGGTGCGCCATCGAGGCGCAGGCCCATGCGGTTGGATTCCTCGGCCACACGGTACGCGCCTCCGTAAAACGCGTGTTGCGACGGCTCCGGAAACCAATCGCTCTGCGGCCCGGCAGTCACACGGAGCACCTTGCGCGGCGACAGTCGCTCGAGTGCCTTCGCATCAATGCCTCGCTTCTGGAATGGGCCGGCTCCGGGCCCGATCCGCAATACGTCGCCGCGCCGCAACGCCCGGCCCTCGAATCCGCCCAGGCCGCTCAAGACGTGCGTGGACGCGCTGCCCAGCAACGGCTCGACCGCGATGCCGCCCGCCACGCACAGGTAGCAGCGCGCCCCAGAGCGCGTCGCGCCCAGTCGAAGCGTCTGGCCGGGCTGCACCTGCACCGACGCCCACAATCCGACCGCCGCCCCATCGAGAGTGGCGCCGAAATCGGAGCCGCTCAGTGCGATCACAGCGCCCTGGGGGAAAAGGAACGCGCCGCCCACCAGCGTCATCTCCAGTGCGGCCGCGCCTTCGGCATTGCCCACCAGGCGGTTGCCCACACGCAGCGAAACGGCGTCGGCTGCTCCGGAAGGCGAGATACCCATTGGTCCGTAGCCTTCCCGTCCCAGGTCCTGCACCGTGGTCAGCAGGCCCGGCGCGTCCACTTCGATGGTGCTCATGCGCTCTCCAGCGCCGCGAATTGCTCGTGCGAGATGGGAGCGAAGCGCACGCGGTCGCCGATCGCCAGCAGGCACATGCCGGGACGGTCGGTCCGAAACATTTTCAGGGGCGTCTGGCCGATCAACCTCCAGCCGCCGGGCGTCGAGAATGGATACACGCCGGTCTGGTGGCCGGCGATGCCCACGCTGCCTGCGGGCACTCGCCGCCTCGGTGTGCCCAGGCGCGGCGTAGCCAGCGCGTCGGGCAGCCCTGCGAGATAAGCGAACCCGGGCGCGAAGCCCAAAAAGCACACCGTATAGGTCGCCGAAGCGTGCGCCTCGATGGCCCACTCGGGGGTCACGTGGTGCAGCTCGGCGACCTGCTGGAGGTCCGGGCCAAATTCGCCGCCGTAGCAAACGGGAATCTCCACCAACCGCGGCGGAGGTAGCTGCACGCTGTCGAGGCGGCCAAGATAGTCCCTTAACGTGGCTTGCAGCTCGTCGTGGCGCAGCGTCAATGCGTCGAATTTGATCAGCAACGACGAATAGGCGGGATGCAGATTGCGAACGCCGCGGATCGGCTCCGATTCGAGCAGGCGAAGCAGTTTCAGCACGCACTCGCGGGCTTCGGGCGTGATGGTCTCGCCGAAATAGACCAGCAGCGATTGATCGCTGGCGGGCTGGAATCGCGCAAGGCCGGCCGCTCGTGAACGCATGCCGATGCCAGTATACGGTACGCGGCGCGGCGGGCGTCTCCTCGAAGCTGGCGGGCGCCGACTCACGGCCCCGCGCGTCCTCCGGCGCTTCACACCCGCAGAATCATCACTTCCGTGGACTTGATCAGCGCCGCGGCCTTCTGGCCTTTCTTGAGACGCATCTCGCGCACCGCATCGGCCGTGATGATCGAGGTGATGTGTTGCCCGCCGATGGAGAGAGTCACCTGGGCCATCAGCCCGCTGACCTTGACGTCCACCACCCGGCCGACCAACTGGTTGCGCCCGCTGAGCCGGCGGAAGGTGTTCCGCCGCTCACCGACGTCGCCGCCCTGCGCCGCCCGGTAGAGGTACTTATCCACCTGCTCCTCGGGGACTCGATGATGGCCGCCCGCGGTCTTGATGGTGCGAATCTTTCCCTTATAGATCCACTGCTTGAGTGTGGGGTAACTGACGCCCAGCACCTGGGCGGCCTCGCGCGGTGATAGCAGGTTTTCACGCTTCATGGATTCACACGATACAGCTAATCGCCGTCCCATCGGAAGGTCAACGTGATTTCCGCTCGCGAGCTGCGTTGATCGCGGAAACCGATTCGCCGCCCGGCTTCGCCGCCGTGCTTAAAACCTGTACAGCACGTCGAACTGAAAGCGCTTCAGAATCGTTTCCGCTGGCGCCGAAGCTCTCAGTGGCCTGCCGAACAGTCCGGTGAAGCCGAGCTGCACGTTCCGGTAAAAGTTGTAGAAGGCCTCGACCCGGTGCTGGCTGACGCTGCTGTTCTGCCGCAGGTCGCTGAAGTTGAACGCGCCCAGCACCGCTTCGCGCTCGATGAACATCCGCGTGTAGGCAAATTGCCAGTCGCCCTGCTCGGCCGCGCGTCCCAAGCGGCCTTCCAGCCAGTACGCTTGGCGATCGCGGGGATTACAGGGCGCGTTGGTGGTCGCCGTTACCGTGGCGCCCGCGGCTGCGGTGGGCGCCAGAAAGTTCCTGGCGTTCGAGCAGGCCTTGGTGTTCTGCACAAAATCGGCCAGGAGCATCACGGGCCATTTGGCCGATGCAGTCGTGATGTCGAATCGCGCGATCGTATCGAGCAGTCCGAATTTGGACCCGAACTGCGCATTCAAGATGGAGGTGTTGACGTTGGTAGTCCCTCCGGCACTTGCCGGCACCGTCGTGCTCTGAGTCCACACGGTCACGGAGTTCTGCAGGCTGAATCCCCCCAGCCGCAGTGTGCCGTTATTCGGGCTGGACGCATTGGCCACGTTGACCGAGAGCGCCACCGGGTCGGCGTTGTGCCAGTTGTAAAAAGCCGTATAGGCGCTCAGCTTCAGCCAGCTTGCGAGCTGCCATTCGCTCTGCAACTGTCCGCCATAGACGACGCTCTGGCGCAGGCTGCGATTGTTGTCGCCCGGCCGGAAATTGAAATTCACGCCCGTTGTCTCCGCAAACGGCAGCACGAAGCTGACCACCGCGAATCGTTTCAGCACCGGCGTGTTGGGCAGGGCGAAGTTCAGCGTCTCCGCCACGCCCTCCGGGTTGATGTCGTTGTCCCAGGTGAGTTCGGTGCGGTACCAGGGATATGCAAATTTGCCCCCGGTGAGGCTCAACTGCCGAAACCAGCGCGGCGTGTAGGTGATGAATGCCCGGTCCAGATCGAACGCTTTGCGCGAATAGAACCGGTGAAGGTCTTGATTGCTGCTGATGGAATCATCCAGGTGACCGGTCGCGATCGCCAGGCCACCGCTGATTTCGTCGTTGAGACGAGCGTTGATGTTGAAGCGCGCGCGCATGCGGCCGCGATGCCGCACCTGTGCCTGGTTGCTGGACCCGCCGAAGAACGGCTCGTCCCGCAAGCGGAAATCGCCGCTGAACGTGAACGGGCCGATCCGCGCGACGCGCTCCTCAATTCTGCGGCCAATCTCATCCTGCTGCGCCGCCTGGGCCGCCGGAGCTTGCGGCGATGCTGCCGTTGCCGCAGGCGCGCCCCGCGCGGCCATCGCGCTCATGGGCGCCCCCTCCGCAGCCGGTGCCAATGTCAGAGCGCCGCCCGCGGTTATGGTTGACGGGTCGCGGCTGGCGCTCACGGCCTGCAGCCGTTCCGCGAGCAGCTCCATCGCTTGTTGCTGACGTTGCAGCAGCTCGCTCTGTGCCTGGAGCTGCCGCGCTTGCCCGGCGAGCAACTCTCGAAGTTCCCCGACCTCCAATTCCAGAGCGGCCAGCTCTGAACTTGCGCCGGCATCGGCACCGCGTGCCGCCTTCGCGTTGCCGGCAGCCCCACCCGTGGCCGTGGCCTTTTCCGCCGCTGCGGCGTTCTCGGCGCCGTCGCCCGCACTTGCCATTACCGGCGTCAGCGCCAGACTCACAACTAACATGGATTGCCAGAACAGTCGCATCAGGTCCTCCTTAAGATGAGTGCAAGACGCTTTCCGCAAGTATTTCCGGAGCGGCACCATTTCGACGTGCGGTAGTTGTAAGTGAATTCATGGCATCTAAACCATAACGATCTCGCGTAAATATTCAATGAAAGCCATGTTACAGACGGGTTACAAAAAACGATCATGCCTCGTAATTGCGCCGAGCCCTTGTCTTGACCAGACTTCCGCTTTCGCTTACAGTCCCAATTTGCCTGTTGTGAACCGCGTGGCGGGCTTGTCGTGCTCGCTGTGCTGCTGCTGACCCGAACCAGCCGATGCTGCGCATACTGTCTACCTACTTATTCATCAACCGCAAATTAACCCCGGAGCTGCTGGGCGAAATCGCGCGTTCCGGCGTGGGCGCCATCGAGTTGTTTTCTGGCCGCAACCACTTCGACTATCGCTCCGCGGACAGCGCGCGCGAATTGGTTGGCGCCTTGCGCGATCACAACCTCGCTCTGCATGCTGTGCATGCGCCGGTCGAGCGCGACTCCGGCCCCACGCGCCAGAGCGGCGTCCCTCTTTCCGTCTCCGATCCCGAGCGAGGCCGGCGACTGGACGCCGTGGACGAGATCCGGCGCGCCCTGGATTTGGCCGAGCACCTGCCGTTTCGTTTTCTGGTGCTGCACCTGGGATCCTCGCGCGACGATGCGGATCCCCGCCGCTTCGAAGCCGCTTTCAGCTCGCTCGAACACCTGCGCCTGTTCGCCAAACAGAGCGGCGTCACCATTGCCATCGAGAACACGCCCGGCCAGTTGGCCACGCCCGCCAACTTGCGCCAGTTCATCACCGATACGCGGCTCACCGATCTCCGCCTTTGCTTTGATATCGGCCATGCTCATCTGGGCGACGGCGTCTTGCCCAGTTTCGAGATCATGCGCGACCTGGTGGTGACCGCCCACATCCACGACAACCACGGCTTCAAGGACGAGCACTTGCCGCCCTACGGCGGCGCCATCGAATGGGACGCTGCGCTCGCGGCGCTTTCGGCCATTCAGACGCCGCTGGTTCTTGAGCTAAAGGAACAGCCGGCCTACGCCGAGCCGGCGCCGGCCGCCGTGGCGATCGAGGCTGCCCGAACTGCTTTTGACCGGCTGGAGACCGCGCTGGATTCCGCGCCTCCGCGCACCGCATAGCTTCCAGGGAGAATCGCACCAGTATGGGCGTCGTGACCATCGAGCGAGTCGGAGAGCATCTCGGCGAAGAAGTCACCATCCGCGGCTGGCTGTACAACCTGCGCGAAGCCGGCAAGCTGCTCTTCCCCATTTTTCGCGACGGCACGGGCCTTTTGCAGGGCGTCGTCTCGCAAAAAGAGCAGCCCGAGGCCTTTGCTGCCCTGCGTGGGCTGACCCAGGAATCGAGCGTCATCGTCACCGGGCGGATTCGCAGTGAGCCCCGCGCGCCGGGCGCCTTCGAAATCGGCGTTACCCGCGTCGAACCTGTGCAGAGCATTCCGGCCTCCGCGCCCTATCCGATTCAGTTGAAAGAACACGGGGTGGATTTCCTTCTCGACCGCCGCCACCTGTGGATCCGTACCCCGCGGCAGGCTGCCATTCTGCGCATTCGCGCCGAAGCCATTCGCGCCGCGCGCGAATTCATGGACGGCCAGGGCTACACCCTCACCGACACGCCCATCTTCACTCCCGCGGCCTGTGAAGGCACCACCACGCTCTTCGAAGTGAAGTACGTGGATGAGGAAAAGGCCTACCTTGCCCAATCCGGCCAGCTTTATCTGGAGGCCACCGCCGCGGCCCTCGGCAAGGTCTATTGCTTCGGCCCCACCTTTCGCGCCGAAAAATCCAAGACGCGCCGCCACCTCACCGAGTTCTGGATGCTCGAGCCCGAGGCCGCCTACGCTCACCTGGAAGACATGATGGTTCTGGCCGAGGGCTTGGTCAGCCACATTGTTCAGTCGGTGGTGGCCCACCGGCGCCGCGAGCTGGAAACGCTGAAGCGCGACGTGGCCAACCTCGAATCCGTGCGCCCGCCGTTTCCGCGCATGAGCTACGACGAAGCCGTCGCTTTCTTGCAGGAGCGCGGCAACCCAGCGAAATGGGGAGACGATTTCGGCGGCGACGAGGAGACCATTCTCTCCAGCCGCTACGACCGGCCGGTCATGATTCACCGCTATCCCGCCTCCATCAAGGCCTTCTACATGGAGCCTGACCCGCAGCGGCCGGACCTGGCGCTGGGTTTCGACGTCCTCGCGCCCGAAGGCTATGGCGAAATCATCGGCGGTGGCGAGCGTGTCTCCAGTTACGACCTGCTCGTTCGCCGCCTGCGCGAAAAGGGGCTTCCTGAAGAGTCCTTTCAGTGGTATCTCGACCTGCGGCGCTACGGCAGCGTGCCCCACGCCGGCTTTGGCCTTGGTCTTGAGCGCACCGTGGGTTGGATTTGCGGCACAGAGCACGTCCGAGAGGTCATTCCCTTCCCACGCATGATTTATCGCGTGTATCCTTAAAACCGGCCCATCCGGCGCAGTCTCCGTGTCGCGGGTTCAGGGGGCGCAGTGGGCGCAAAGGGCGGCATGCCGCAGAAAATCCGCATCATCGGTGTCCCCATGGACCTCGGGCAGAGCCGCCGCGGTGTGGACATGGGACCTTCGGCGCTGCGCGTCGCGGGCTTGCAAGCGCGGCTCAAGCAGCTTGGCCACCAGGTCGAAGACATCGGCAACATGGCCGTGAAACAGGCCGAGGAGCAGCATTTCGGCGAGAAACGCGCCAAGTACCTCAACGAAATCGCCGAGATTTGCCGCAGCCTGGCCGAGTTGACCGAGAAGACGCTGCAGGAAGGGTTTCTGCCGCTGGTGCTTGGCGGCGATCATTCGCTGGCCATCGGGTCGCTTGCCGGCGTCTCAAGTTTCTTCCGCAAGCAGTCGAAGAAGATAGGCTGCCTGTGGCTCGACGCGCACGGTGACATGAATACGCCGGAATCCTCGCCCTCGGGCAACGTCCACGGCATGCCGCTCGCGGCGCTGATTGGCGACGGTGCGCCGGAGCTGGTCGAGCTGCTGGGCTACAAGCCCAAAGTTGAATCGCGCAACGTCGCGCTGGTCGGCTTGCGCGATCTCGACGCCAAAGAGCGCCGCCTGGTCAAGGAGTCCGGCGTGCACGCCTTCACCATGCGCGATATTGACGAGCGTGGCATGCGCGAGGTGATGAGCGAGGCCTTGCGTTTCTGCACCGACGACACCGACGGCGTCGCCGTCAGCCTGGACATGGATTTCGTGGACCCCGAGGACGCCCCTGGCGTGGGCACGCCTGTGCGCGGCGGCGTCACCTATCGCGAGAGCCACCTGGCCATGGAAATGATCGCCGATAGCGAAGCCATGGTCTCGCTCGAGATCGTCGAGATCAATCCGGTGATTGACCTGCACAATAAGACGGCGCTTCTCGGTGTCGAGATGGTGCTCTCGGCGCTCGGCAAGAAAATCCTTTAGCTCCACGCGCAAAGGCCATAGAAATGACTACAGAGAAAAAGCGGCTCCGGGTGGGCGTGATCTTCGGCGGACGTTCCGGCGAGCACGAAGTATCGCTGGTCTCGGCGGCGTCGGTGATACGCGCGCTGGACCCGGAAAAATACGAAGCCGTGCCCATCGGCATCAGCAAGGAAGGCCGCTGGCTGGTCGGTTCCTCCGCGCAGAAGCTGCTGCCGGAGGTGCTGCGAACGGGCCGGAGTGTCATGCTTCCCGCCGATCCCGGCGCCGCCGCCCTGGTCCCGCTCGATGGGACGCAGTCGCCGCCCCTGCGCGTGGACGTGGTTTTCCCCGTGCTCCACGGCACCTACGGCGAAGATGGCACGGTGCAGGGCCTGCTCGAACTGGCCGGGCTTCCTTACGTCGGCTCGGGCGTCATCGGCTCCGCGGTGGGCATGGACAAAGACATGCAGAAGCGCCTCTTTCGCCAGGAAGGCTTGCCGGTCGGCGATTTTCTGGCGGTTCTGCGTTCGGAATGGGAGAAATCGCGCACCAAAGTCTTGCAGCAGGTTCGGAAGAAGTTCCGCTTTCCTCTGTTCGTCAAGCCGGCCACGCTGGGCTCCTCGGTCGGCATGACCAAGGTGCACAACGCCAAAGAACTCCCGGCAGCAATCAATTTCGCCGCCGAGTTTGCCATGAAGATCGTGATCGAACGCTTCATTCGCGGGCGCGAAATTGAAGTCTCGGTGCTCGGCAACGACGCCCCCAAGGCTTCCGTGCCCGGCGAGATCATCCCGCATCGCGAATTCTACGATTACGCGGCGAAATACTTGGAAGAAGGGACGCGCCTGGAAATTCCCGCGAAGCTATCGCCCCTGCAGGTGCGGCGTTTCCAGGAGTATGCCGTGCGCGCCTTCCGGTGTCTGGAATGCCGCGGCATGGCCCGCGTGGATTTCTTCCTCGAACGCTCCACCGGCCGCATCTACATCAATGAGGTGAACACCATCCCCGGCTTCACCTCCATCAGCATGTATCCCAAACTCTGGGAAGCCTCCGGCATCCCCTACCGCGAATTGATCGACCGCTTGATCGAGTTGGGCCTCGCCGACCATCGCGAAAAGCAACGCACCAAATATTCAATCGAGCTGCCGCCGGGAGCCGCCGGCGCCCTCGAAGCCTGACCATTTGCCTGCCCTGCGCGCGCTTGACAGTCTCCGGTCTTTATAGTTAGACTAACCGGTTAGTTAAACTATTATGGCCACTGCGCCCGCTACCGCAACGCCTTCGCCGGCCATCACCGGGCTCGTCCGCCTTGGGCGCTCGCTGCCGCCGGGACTGGCCCATGCCAGGAATCCCGCCACGATTCAGCGCATCGTGGCCGCCGCCGAGAAGATATTCGCCGAACAGGGGCTGGACGGCGCGCGCACCGATGCCATCGCCCGCTCCGCGCGCGTCAATAAGGCCCTGCTCTACTACTACTTCCGGAGCAAGGAAGATCTGCACCGGTTCACTTTGGAGACGATGTTTGGCCAGATGCGGGCGCGGGTCGGGACAGCTATGGAAGAGTCCGCCGCACCGCGCGACCGCCTGGTGAGTTACGTCAACGGCTTCTTCGATTTTGCGGCCGCGCATCCCAACTATCCCCGCCTGGTGCAGCGCGAAGTCATCGGCCGGGGCCAGTCGCTGCACTGGATTGTGCAGGTCTATTTCGGCCCGCTCTACCGCCGCTTGGCGGCCACGATTCGCGCCGGTATCTCGCGCGGAGAGTTCCGCCGTGTGGATCCGCAGCACACGGCATTGACGCTCATCGCCATGACGGTCTTCTATTTCGCGGCGGCGCCGGTGCTGGCTGAACTGTGGCATTGCAATCCCCTGGCGCCCGCGCGCGTGGCCTCGCGGCGGCGTTCCGTTCTGGACTTCTTGGAGCACGGACTGTTTCAGCCGGGCGTGAGGGTGAAATGAAAGTCTTTCGGTTCTACATTTTTCTCGGCGTTGTGTTTCTGATTTCGCTGGGCGCCTATCTCTATTCGACGCCGCGGGGCAGCGAGATTCCACTCACGGGCATAGTTACCGGGAATGAAGTCCTGGTCAGCCCGCAGATGTCCGGCCGCCTGGTGCGCCTCCTGGTGGACGAAGGCTCCGACGTCAAGAAGGGCCAGCTCATTGCCGAATTGGACGCCGCCGAGCTGCAGGCGGTGCGTGACTCTGCCGCAGCCAATGTGCGCGCTCTGGAAGCCCGCGTGGCCTCCACGAAGAACACCTGGAGCTGGACCAACGATTCGACCGATGCGACGGTGCGCCAGTCCGAAGCCGCACTCACCGCCATCGCCGCGCAACTCGAACAGGCCCGCGCCAACCTTTGGCGCGACCGACAGACCTACCAGCGCGTCTTGGGGCTGTACCAAGCCAATGTGGCCTCCGCTCAAGACCGTGACCTGGCCGAAGCGGCCCAGCGCGCCTCCGAAGCGGCCGTGAAATCTTTCGAGGAACAGGTGAAAGCGCAGGAAGCGCAACGCGCCGTGGCGCAAGCCAACCGCAAGCAGCTCGACGTGCAGCAGAGCGATCTGGCCGGCGCGCTGGCGCAGCTCCAGCAGGCTCGGGCAGAAGTCGCCCGAGCCGAAACGCGGCTCGGCTACGCCAAACTTTATGCCCCGCTCGACGGAATCGTCTCGGTGCGTGCCGCCCGGCAAGGTGAAATGGTCGCCGAGGGCGGCCCCATCGTGACCATCATTGACGTGGACCATCTCTGGGTGCAGACCGGCGTCGAGGAGAGCCTGGTCAACTCCATTCAGTTTGACCAGAAGCTGCGCGTGCGCCTGCCGTCGGGCGAGGAGACCGAGGGCACGGTGTTTTTCAAAGGCGTGGAGAACGAGTACGCCACACAGCGCGACGTCAGCCGCACCAAGCGCGACATCAAAACGTTTTCGATCAAGCTCGCCATTGCCAATCCCGGCCGGCGCCTCTTCGTAGGAATGACGGCCACCGTGCTGCTGCCGCCCCCGCCGGCCGAAAAAAGCTGGTGGCAGCGGCTGACCGGCGCCATTCTTGCGCCGGCCTTCTTGTGAGCGAAGCGGGAGCATGAGCTAACGATGAACAACCACTCCGAGTACGCCGGGAACGCCGTCGAGGTCGAAAATCTGACCAAGAAGTTCGGCGAATTCGTGGCCGTAAACGGCGTGAGCTTCGCGGTGCCGCAGGGCGAGATTTTCGGATTGCTGGGGCCCAACGGCGCAGGCAAGACCACCATCATCCGCATGCTCACCACGCTCACCCCGCCCACCTCGGGAACCGCGCGCGTCGGCGGGCACGACGTGCGCAGCAATCCCGACGGTGTGCGGAATTCCATCGGCGTGATCCCGCAAGCTCACACCTCCGACCCCGAGCTCACGGCCGAGGAAAACATGCTGATCCATGCCAAGCTCTACGGCGTGCCGGCCAAACAACGCCCCGCTCTGCTGCGCGATTTGCTCGAGGCGGTGGACCTCACGCGCTTTGCCCACTCACTGGTGTCGACTTTTTCAGGCGGCATGCGCCGCCGGCTGGAAGTCGCGCGCGGGCTGGTGCACTCGCCGAAAATTCTGTTCCTCGATGAGCCCACCACGGGCCTCGATCCGGTCTCGCGCTCCAACGTCTGGGAGATGATCCACAAGCTCAAGGAGCAGGCCGGCCTGACGCTACTGCTGACCACGCACTACATGGACGAAGCGGACAAGCTGTGCGACCGCATCGCCATCGTGGACCACGGCCGCCTCGAAGCGCTGGACACTCCCGTCCGGCTCAAGGACAGCGTGCCCGGCGCCGACGTGGTCGAGGCGGAGTTCGAGGGCGCGCCGGCGAACTGGCACGAAATTCTGGCGGCCCTGCCGCAGGTGGCCGGAGTCGCCGAGCACGACGGCGTCGTGCGCCTCTCTTCGCACAACGGGCCGGACACCGTGGGCGCGCTGATGGAGACGGCGAGCAAGCACCGCGTCAAGGTGCGCCGCGTCGGGGTCCAGGGCACCACGCTCGATGACGTCTTTCTACATTACACCGGCCGGCAACTGCGCGATGCCACAGTGGCTCCGGCGGGTTATGACATCAGCCACTTGTACAACCGTTAGGTGCGAGGGCAGGGACGGAAGCAGATGAAGCTATACCGCATATTGGCCATTATCGAACGGGACATGCGAAAGTTTTTCCGCAGCCCCACTCTGATGGTCGCCACCATGGTCTTCCCGCTGATGCAGCTCATCGTGCTGGGCTACGCCTTCGGAGGAAAAATCCGCGGCGTGGAGGTGGCGCTGGTGGACCAGGACGGCGGCAGCGAGTCCCGCGAAATCCGCCAGCGGCTGGAAGCCATCGCCAGCGGCCCGCAGACCTTTCGCACTCTGGACTACAACTCGCTTCCCGATGCCGTCAGCGATCTCCGCACGGGCTTCGTCCGCGCCGTCATCTACATCCCGCCCGACTATTCGCGGCGCGTGCAGCAGCGCAACCGCCCGCGCATCGCCTTCATCGAGGACAATACCGACAATTTCATGAGCGCCGAGCTGCACCTGCGCATGCAGCAACTCGTCGCCGATGTGAACGGGCCGCCCATGCCTCCGCTGTTTTCGGGGGCGCGCTCACAGTTGTCGCAGTCGCCTCCCATGACGCCCTCGATAGACCTCCAGGTGGTCGAAGTCTATCCCTACATCGAGTACATCAAGTACCTGCTTTCCGGTTCAATCACCATGTCCATTTTCGTCGTGGCCATGATCGGCGGCGGCATTGTGTTCATTGACGACAAGGCCCGCGGCCTGCACGAAGGTTACCTGGTGACGCCGGTTCACAAAGCCGAGCTGGTGCTGGGTTTGGTCTTTGCCGGCGCGCTCAAGGCGCTGATGGCCGGCATGACCATCACCATCATTGGCGGACTGATCGCCGGCATCGAGCGGCTCTGGGATCCCGTCCGCCTGGGATATCTGGTGATCGTGATCGGCTCGGCCTCGTTGGCCATGATCAGTTTCATGTTCCTGGTGATGGTGCGCGTAAGCGACCCCATGGTGCCGCGGGCCGTTTTCGGCGTGCTCAATGTCCTGCTGTTTTTCCCCTCCGGGGCCATCTATCCCATTGCCGGATTTCCGGCCTGGCTGCGGGCCATTTCACACGTCGATCCTTTCACCTACACCGTGCACGCCCTCAAGAACCTGCTGCTGAAAAATACGGGCTTCGCCGGCATTTACACGGACGTGGCAATTCTGCTAGGTTTTTCTGCGCTGCTGATTACGGCGTGCATCGCGCTATTCAAGCGCCAGATCTGAGCGGCTCTGCTGCGGGAGCGTGTATCGTGGGTTTGTTCGACGCCAAGGAAGAACAGCCACACTCCAAGGCGCGGCGCTATGCTATCAGCGGCGTGGCGCTGGTCATTCTGCTGTCGTTCGGGATCTGGTATTTCTTCCTGCGGTTTCTGAGCGAGAAGCGCACGATCGCAAGTTTCATGGACGCCGTGGTCGCCGAGAAGTTTGAGGCCGCCTACCAGATCTGGAAGCCGCACGGCTCTTACACCTACGAAGATTTCCTCGCCGACTGGAGTCTCCAGGGTTACTACGGCCCGATTAAAAGTTTTCACATCGACACCGCGCGATCTCCGGGCGGCGCCAGCGGCACGGTCGTTGTAGTGGAGATCAGTCCGGAGCCAACTTTCCCCGCCGAAAACGACTCCAAGAGCGGCCGCACTCGCGTCGTTGCGTTATGGGTGGAAGGCAAAGACCTCTCGCTCGGTTTCCCGCCGTAGTAGTTGGACTGCCTTTCCGGGGCACAGCGTCTATTTCAATTCGTGGATGGCGCGCAAGAGTTCGGCGGGGGCGACGGTGGCGGTGCCGAGCTTGCCGACGACCACGCCCGCAGCGAGGTTGGCCAGCGCCACCGCATCGCCGAGGGGCGCGCCGGCGGCCACGGCCAGAGCGAGCACGGACAGTGCCGTATCGCCTGCGCCGGTGACGTCGAAGACCTGGCGCCCGGTGGCATTGCCGTCCACTCCGGGCAAGCCCACGCGGGCGTAGCTGACCTCGAAACTGGTCGCCGGGACATGAACGTGGCGCGGCGACGCTTCCTCGAAGAGGCTCATCCCTTTATCGCCGAGCGTGATGACAATGGCGGCACAGCCGAAATGCGCCAGTAGCGCCCGCCCGGCCTCTTCGATCGATTTTTCATCGCCCAGCTCGCGAGTCACAAAGAAGCCCGCTTCCTTTTTGTTGCAGATGATGGCTGTGGCGCCGCGGTAGGCGAATAGGCGCGAGGTCTTGGGCTTGACCAGCGCGGGCAGGCCGCGGCGGCGGCATTCGTCCAGTACGCGGTCGGCGAGTGCGTCGGTGACCACGCCTTTGTCGTAGTCGGAGACGACCAGGGCGTCCAGGCGCGGGAGGCTGGCCTTGATGCGGCGGATGAGCGACTGTTCGAGGGCGGCCGGCAGAGGAACGCGCGCTTCACGATCCACGCGCACCACCTGCTGGTGCCGCGCGATGACCCGGGTCTTCATTGTCGTGAGGCGCCGGGGATCGCTCAGGACGCCCTGATCGCTCATCCGCAGCGCGGTCAGGCCGGCCCGCAGGCCGCGGGCAGCTTCGTCGGCTCCGGTCACCCCGAATGGCGTGACGCGCGCGCCCAGGGCGGCCAGGTTGGCCGCCACGTTGCCGGCACCCCCCAGACAGTCCGTCTCGGAGACAAAATCCACCACCGGCACGGCCGCCTCCGGCGAAAGCCGCGTGGCCGTGCCCCAGACGTAGCGGTCGAGCATGAAGTCGCCTACCACGCCGATGCGCCGGCCGCGCATGAGGTTCACGATCCGTTTCAACTTGGAGGTTGGGGTCATGGATATGGGGATCGCCGTCCGATTCGCTTCATCCGGCGTCGGGCCGGGCTTCCTCTTTGATCATCACCGGGAAGCCGTCGCGGATGGGGTAGACCAACCGGCAGGAAGCGCAGCGCAAACCCTTCCGGTCGAGAGTGAGTTTTACCGGCGTCCGGCAAACCGGACATACCAGCATGGCCACAAGTTCCGGACTCGGTTCCAACGCTTACCCCCGCGGGCATCCCGCCACGCCGGATGAATGTAGCAGAGACGCTTGATGGGCGGCAACGGCGGGCAGGAGGCAGGAAGCAAAACCAGACGGCAACGGCGCGCAGGTCTTCACTGGGACGGGTGAGATGACGATTCAAATAGCGTGTGCGGCGCGGAACTCGCGGACGACGGAGGCAGGGTCGCGGTGCTGGCCATCCACGGCATAGTTCATACGGCGCATCTCGTCGTCCGAGATCAGCCCTCCCAGCGCATCGAGCGCCGCCTGCAAATCGGGATGCCGGCGCAGCGTCTCGGCGCGCACGACGGTCACCGCCTGGTAGGGCGGGAAGTAGTGGCGATCGTCTTCGAGCACGACCATGTCCAGGGCCGCGATCAGTCCGTCAGTCGAATTCCCGGCGACCACGTCCACCTGCCGCTCGGCCAGGGCGCGATAGAGCAGGCCGAGATCCATGATCCGCGGGTCGGTACCAAACTGCAATCCGTACGCCTGAGCCAACCCGCGGTAGCCATCCGACCGCTCCATGAATTCGTAACCGAATCCGGCGCGCCACCGCGGCGCCACGTGCGCCAGGTCTGATATCGCGCGCAGCCGGAGCTGCTGGGCGTCGCCACCGCGGACGACGATGGCGAAAGTGTTGTTGAAGCCCAGCGGCGCTCCTACCTCGAGGCCGAAGCGGCTGCGATAGCTGTCACGGACGGCCCGATACACGGCCGGTGGGTCACTGGAAGCAGGAGCGGCAAGAATGGCCGTGAGCGCAGTACCGGTGTATTCGACGTAGAGATCGAGCTGGCCGGCTACCAGCGCCTGATGGCAGACGAAGGTGCCTCCGAGATTCAGGCGCCGGTCCACCCGCAGGGGAGTGTGCGCTTCGATCTGCTGTGCCAGCAGTTCGCCGAGAAGAAATTGCTCCGTAAAGTTTTTCGAGCCGACGACGACGGTGTTTGCGCGCGCCCCACGGCACCCGGCCAGGGCCAGCGCGCCTCCGCCCATTAGCCACAGAGCCTCGCGCCGGCCGATCGGTAAATGCGTCATGGCTCGCGGGCCCAGCGCGGCGAAAGTCGGCGCTCCAGCAAACCGAAAAGGAGATCGGCGGCGACCGCGAGCCCGGCGGCGGGAATGGCTCCGGCCAGGATCACCGGATTGCTGACCATGGCCACTCCGCGAAAAATGAAGACTCCCAGCCCGCCCGCGCCGACGGCCGCGGCGATGGTTGCCACGCCGATGGAGATGACCGCCGCCACGCGCACGCCCGCGAGGATCACACCCACGGAAAGGGGTAGCTCGACCTGCCACAGCGTTTGCCGCGGCGTCATGCCCATGGCGCGCGCGGATTCGAGCACCGCCGGATCAACCCCCGCAATGCCGGCGTAGGTATTGCGCAGAATGGGCAGCAGGTTGTAGAGGGTGAGCGCAACGACGGCGGTGGTGGCGCCGACGCCGCCCAGGAACGGCACGGGAATCAGGAAACCGAATAACGCCAGACTCGGCACGGTCTGGATGACGTTGGCCGCACCGAGAACCCAGCGCCGCAAAATGCGGCGCCGCGCCAGTGCGATTCCCAGCGGCAGGCCGACGAGCAGGGCAATGGCCAGCGCCGCCGCCACCAGCCACAGGTGCTCCACGGTCCGCGCAAGAATTTCAGCGCGATTGTTAAGAATGAACTGCAGCGGACTCACGGTTCACCTCCCGGGTGCGAACGGATCGGCGGCGCGTCCGTGCCGCCATCCAGCGAGCTGACGAACGCCCGGGCTTCGGCCTCGGGGGCCCGCAAGAACTCCTCGGGCCGGTAGACGCCCACCAAGCGGCCTGCCGCCAGAAGGGCGATGCGGCTGGCGAGCAAGAAGGCTTCACGGATGTCGTGTGTGACCAGGACGATGGTTTTCCCCAAGTGCTGCGCGAGCGCGCGGAATTCGCGCTGCAGCTCAGCGCGTGTGATCGGGTCGAGCGCGCCAAAGGGCTCGTCCATTAGCAAAATGGGAGGATCGGCCGCCAGGGCTCGCGCCACGCCCACGCGCTGGCGTTGCCCGCCCGATAGCTCGCGGGGCAACCGTGCTGCGAACTCGGCGGCATTCAGACCCACGAGTGCGAGCATCTCGCGAACCCGCCGGCGCGCGCGATCTTCGGGCCAGCCTTCCAGGCGCGGCACCAGAGAAACATTGCGCTCGACCGTCCAGTGGGGAAACAGGCCCACGTCCTGAAGGACGTAGCCGATGCTGCGGCGCAGGCGTACGGGTTCCCAGTCTGCCTGCCGCCGGCCGCCGACCAGGATTTCACCCTGGCTCGGCTCGAGCAGCCGGTTGATCAATTTGAGCGCCGTGGTTTTTCCGGCGCCGCTGCGGCCCAGCAGGACCAGCGTTTCGCCGCCTGCGACGGTGAGGCTCAAGTCCGCCAGCAACGCGCGGCCGTCTTCTAGACGATACGATACGCCGCGGAACTCGATGGCCATGCCGCCGGTTTCATTGCTGCGAGTCAGTGCCCGACCTCACGGAGCGTTCCCACGATGCGGATACCGCCGAACTCTCAGCGTCGGGCTTTGCCGGCCACAGGATGCGCCGGCGCGACGCGCAGGACGGCCTCGCCGCGCCATGGGGAACCGGTGGCAATCTCCACCGGCCAGAGGGCGAGAATTTGCGAGCCCTGATACACACGCTCGAATCCCAGCTCGGATTCAGAAACCGTCTCGATGGGCGCCACCCAGAACTCGGCGGCGCCGGGCGCCTGGATGGTCGCGGCGACGTTTTGCCATTCATCCACAACACGCATACTATCGGCTGCAGGCGGCGCCGCCGGCACGGCTGCGGTCCATCGCAGGAAATGCTGCCCGTCGGGAGTGTCAAAATAGCGGTCGGATTCCTCGGGTGCCAGCAGGTTGAGTACGAGTTCGAGTCCCACGAACGCGCGGAGCGGTTCGATGCCCGCAGCGCTCAATTCCACCGCGCAACTCACCCTGCATCCTTCGCCGTCATGGGCGAACGAAAAACGCTTGAGGCAGCAGATCCGGTGCGCCGGGACTTCGGATGCGTGGCTCTCCAGAACGGTCTCGCAGGAAAGATCAACGTGCCGCGGTCCGACGGTGCGCACGGTGTAATCGCCCCCGGCCAGCGCGGCATTTTCCTCGAGGTTGATGGCTGGGTAGTCGTCAAAGCTCTTGGCAGGCGAAAACAAGAGCAGGCGAAACGCGTTTCGCGGCCAGCGATCGTAGCGCAGGAAGCGCTCCAAGCCCTTTTCGCGGGAGCGCACGTTGTCGTGGATCGAAACCACACGGTCGGCATCCCCCTGCGCGGCCTCGCGCAGCCGGTCATGATAGGCCTCGGGGCGCCGCTGCAAGGAATTGATGAGCGTCACGGCGGAGGGCCGGAAATCCAGTGCGCCCAGCGTGCCGCCGCCTGTCGGATGGATGAGCGCCGCCATGCGCGGGGACGAGACCACAAGCTCTTCGGCGCCATCGGCGTCGAAATCGCAGCGCCCGATCCGCAGCGCATTGCTTTGCGGAAAGGCCACCTCGTCGGCCAGGGTCTCGGCGCGCACCAATTCGCGCCACAGTTCCGTGCGCAGGTGCGGCGCATAGAGCCCGCCGAAGACCCCGTGCCAGTAGGCATCGTTGCACTGCGCGCGCAGCACATGCTCCCGCGCGCGCACCAGCTTGGCCCGCTTGGCCCGGCCCCAGCGCCGCTGTGCCAGCCCCCGCACCCGCTCGGAAGCGCGCAGCATCTTCTTGTGAAGCAGGTTGGACTCCGCGTACTTGGAGAAAAACCCGCGCCACTGCCCCCCGCGCAAGAACCGCAATAGATCGGGGCGCGAGGCGAACTCTTTGCTCAAGGCATGGAACTGCTTCCGCGAGGCCGTCGGCAGCACCCATTCCATCATCTCGGGATACGAGGCGGTGGGCAAATCGGCGCGTCCCAGGGGCGCGTGCGTGGCCACGTATTCCCCTGGGGGCGTGGTCACCAGCCAGTCCGCGGACGCTTCCAGCGCCGTGAAGAAACGCTCGATCCAGCCGTCGCGATAACAGTGGTCATACGTTCCCGGCCAGCCGCCGAATTTCTCGCAATCGTCGCCCATGGCGGCCATGCCCCCGGGCTGTTGCGCAGCGCGTTCGCGGAGGAAGAGGATGGCTTCCTCGGGCGAGCGGAAGGGCAGCAGGTAGCGCAGCGCCTTGAGGCTGGGCAGCACGCGCACGGCGTGCCCGCAGTCCTCGGCGACGAAGTCGCCGTGGAGTTGGTCCAGCTCAAAGCCCGCGGCCAGAAAATGCAGGTCATCCGCGACCGTATAAGACAGTCCCGCCGACGCCAGCACCGAGGGAATCCCCGGCTCCCAGACCCGCTCGGCGAGCCAGGCGCCGGCCGGAACTTCGCCGAAGTGGCGCGCCAGGTAGTCGTTCATGCGCCGCAGTTGCTCGGTCTGATCCGGGGGCGGGATGGAAATCAAGATGGGCTCATAGTAGCCGCCGCCGACCATCTCCACCTGCCGCCGTGCCACGAGCTGCCGCAGCCGGGCCAGAAAATCGGGATGGTGCTGTTCGATCCACTCCAGCAGGCAGCCCGAGTAGTGCAGGCCCAGGCGGACGGTCGGGTGCCGCTCCAGTTGTTCGACGAAGGGCAAGTAGGATTGCTGATAGACCTGCTCGAATACCGAATCGAAATTGCCGACCGGCTGGTGCGCGTGAATCAGAAGAACCAGATGAAAGGTGGCCACAGTTCCGCTCCGCCGGCAATCCTCTTGTACCACGATATGCCCGTCCGCCGGAATCGAGGCGCGGCTTTCTAGCTACCGGAGGGAAGGGACCTTAAGGCTCTGTTAAGATGCCTTAGACTCGCCGCCGGATGCAACCACGCTGGCGCGCGGAGTCCGCTGGGCGCAACACGCCTGGCCGCCGGAGTCACACTGCCAGACACGCCACAAGACGATCCGTCCACCCGCACCATGCGAGATCGCCAGGCGTTTCGCCGAGGAATCGAACAGTTTAACCTCGGCCTCTTTTTCGAGGCCCATGAGACCTGGGAGGAGGTCTGGCTGCGATCGCCCGAGCCGGAAAAAACATTTCTGCAAGGAATCATTCAGATCGCCGCGGCCTTTCACCACTTTTCACGAGGCAATGCTCGCGGCGCGCACACCCTGCTCCAAGCCGCTCTCGGGCGTCTGGCTCGTTTCCCGGACGTGCACTGCGGCATCGCGCTGGGTGCGCTGCGAACGGCGGCGCAGGCATGGGCCGCCGCGCTGGCCGGCGGCCGCAACCCGCGACCGGAGAATCCCGTCCCGCGGATCGAATTTGCGGCGAACGATTGAAGCGCGGCCGGCCGGTGGCAAGAGGCGCGGCGCGGCCTGGGCCGCGATGCGGCTGCTTCAGAAAATCCTCGGCAAGAATCGCGGCTTGCCGGACATCGCCGCCCGGTAGGGCGGATGAGCCTCGAGCACGGGCTCCTCCACTCGCAGCCGGTTTCTCAACACCCAGGCATTCCCCGCGGCGCCCAGCAGCGCGGTGATCCAGGCGCTATGAATCAGCGGCAAGACGGCCATTTCGATAAACACTCCCAGATAATTCGGATGGCGCACCCAGCGAAAGGGGCCCGTCGTGACCACCCCCAGCGACGCCGAATCCATCACCTGAACGTTCCAGTGCGCGCCCAGCGAGCGGATGGCCCACCAGCGCAGCCCCGTGGCCAGCAGAAATAGAGCCGCCGCGGGCGCGGCCAGAGCCGGAACGAACGGCCGTTGCAGCCAGATGACTTCCAGCGCCGCCGCGGCCAGCACACCGGCATGCAACGCCACCATCCACGGATATCGCGGGTCGATGCGCCGGCCGATGTTGCGGCGGGCTAGCTGGCGCTGGTGGCGGCGCGAAATTCCCAGTTCCGCTAGGCGCGTCAGACCGACCAGTGCCAGCAGCGCCAAAAAAACGATGACGCTCAGTTCCATTGCAGCAGCAGCATCTCGGCGCTGAACCCGGGACCGAAGCCCGCCAGCAATCCACGATCCCCGGCTTGCATCTCGCCGCGGGCTAGCCATTGATCTAGGACGAACAGGACCGATGCGCTCGAAAGATTGCCGAAATTGCGCAGTACGTCCCAGGAAGGCTGCGTCAGGCCGCGGCCCAGGCCAAGCTCCTCCTCCATGAACCGCAGCAGCTTCTGCCCGCCGGGATGAAGCAGGTAAGCTTGCAAGTCGTTGCGGGTAAGCGAATGGCGCGCGAGAAAGCCGTCCACCAGGCCGCCGATGCGCTCCCGAATCATCTGCGGCACTTCCTTGGAAAGAATGATGTGGAAGCCGGTGTCGCGGAGGTCAAAGCCCATGGCGTCCAGAGAATCGGGAAAGAGGTAACTTTCACTGTCGAGGATGCGCGGCCCGCGCCTGGCGCGTCCGGTGACTACGGCCGCCGCCGCGCCGTCTCCAAACAGGACCGCGGAGATCAGATTGGCCTGGGAGAGGTCCCTGCGCTGAAACGTGAGCGTGGGCAACTCGACGGCGATCAGCAGGGCGGTGGCCTCGGGATGAGCGCCGACGTACTCCCGTGCCAGCGTCAGGCCGGCGGCGCCTGCGGCGCACCCCAGCTCGGTGATGGGCAGGCGGCGCACGTTCGCTCGCAGACCCATCTCCGGCGCCAGGTAGGCGTCTAGCGAAGGAATCATGAACCCGGTGCAGGAGACCGTCAGGATCAAATCCACGTCCTGCGGCGCGATGCCGGCCCGGTCCAGAGCCTGCTGCGCCACGCGCCGGCCCAGACACAGCGCGTGGTCGCGGTATTCCCGGCTGATCTGCTCGAGCGGACGGGGCTCGATCAGATATTCGACGGGAAAAATGGAATAACGCCGGTCGATTGCGCTGTGCTCCACAATTTCCAGAACCGCTTCCAGGCGCCGGCCCGAAAGCGAAAACACACGCCCGATCTGCTCCTCGACGAATTCGCGGGAGATCACGTGCTGCGGCACCGCGGTGGCCGTCGAAGCAATCACCACCGGGGGCGACTCCAGCATTGCGGGCTTTGCTGCGCGATCTGGAAATACGGCGTCCGACACTGACGGCTCCTCGCCCGCTCCCACTCGAATCGTCCGCCAAGACTGAGGGCGGGATTCTCGAGCGGGGTCAGGCCTGCTGGATTCCGGCGGTCGGACGATCGGGCTGTGCAGCGCCATCGCCGGGGCCCAGGGTAGTTGATCGGGTGCGGGCTGTACTTGCAGCCCGCCGGATACAATTGTTCGATGCGCGGCCCCGCCTGGGGATGCCTGGCTAGTGCCCGTCTGATGCCTGAAGCAGGGGAACCGCCCCCAAATAAAAAGTGCGGCGGAGCCCGAAGTAGGCCCCGCCGCAGAAAAAACGTCGCGCCGCGCGGGGCGCTATGACTTCTTGGTGTACCAGTCAGCGTTGATGGCCGTGAAGCTCTGCCACTTCTCCGGCAGGTCTTCCAGGGCGAAAATCGCGGTCACCGGGCAGACCGGCACGCACGCTCCGCAGTCAATGCACTCACTGGGACTGATATAGAGCTGAGTCTCGGCGGCGTAGGTCGGCTCATCCTTGCGCGGGTGGATGCAATCCACCGGACAAACGTCCACGCAGGCAGTGTCTTTGGTTCCGATGCAAGGCTCAGCTATGACGTAAGCCATGTCCCGTCTCCTTAGGAGGTCTCAACGCTTCGATGATGAACCAGCTCGATATCCAAACGCAAATCGAAACCGAGATTTATAGCACCAAAAAGGGCGGGACACAAGAACTGCATTAACTTGATAATTCCGCGCACAGGCGTCAATTCATAGGGTGTGCGGGTCCGGGCTGTCGCATCTTCGCTGGATCAAGCATCCTTTAACTTGTGACAGATCGTTCATCGTTGTAGCCTGCCCTCTCCAGCTAAGGAGCTGCGGATATGGCCAACATCCTCGAAAAACCGGTCGAGCGGTACCTCTACGATCTGCTGCCTGCGCGAGATGTAGTTCTGGCCGAGATGGAGGCTCGCGCGCGGCGCGAAGACATCAAGATCGTCGGCCCGGCCGTCGGCCGGCTGCTGGCTCTCCTGGTGAAGCTGACTGGCGCGCGGCGCATCTTCGAGATGGGCTCGGCCATCGGCTACTCCACCATTTGGCTGTCGCGTGCGGCTGGGCCGCGCGGCCGTGTCCACTACACCGACGGCGATCCCGCGCGCGCACGCGATGCGCGCGCCTATTTTCGCCGCGCCGGCGTCGCCTCGCGCATTGACATGCACATCGGCGATGCCGTGCGCCTGCTGCGCCAAGCGAAAGGACCATTCGACATCATTTTTTGCGACGTGGACAAGCGCCAGTACCCGGCCGCTTTCCGCGCCGCGCTGCCCCGGCTCAAGCGTGGCGGCCTGCTGATTACCGACAATGTGCTGTGGTCCGGCCGCGTCGCGCGTCGCGCCTCCGAAGATTCGACGCGCGCCATCCAGCGGTTCAATCGCCTGATATATTCCTCACGCCAACTTTTTCCGGTGATTGTCCCGCTGCGCGACGGCGTGGCCGTCTGCCGCAAAATTTGACTCGCCGCCCCCACTTGGCGCTGAAGTTCGGCTTTCCGCCGAACAATTATGTAGCGAATGCTCGGCCGGGCCCGAGCCCTGGGGAGCCTGCGCGAGCACTCGAGAATCTTTGTGGGTCGTGGCTTCAGCCACCACATGAACCCTGCAAATTCAGCGCGGCTTTAGCTGCTGAGGTCTGGATTTGGGAGTTGCCACACAGACGCTGGGTCAGGGCTGCACGGCCTTCGAGACCGCCGTGGCGCTGTGCTCGGCTTCGAGGAACTTCTCTGCATCCATGGCGGCCATGCAGCCCGAGCCGGCCGCGGTCACCGCCTGCCGGTAGCGGTGATCCTGCACGTCGCCCGCGGCGAACACACCCTCGACGTTCGTCCGGCTGCCGTCGCGCGTGATCAAGTAGCCGTTGGCATCCATCTCCAAATGCCCGCGAAACGCCTGCGTGTTGGGATCATGGCCGATGGCGATGAACAGGCCTTCGACCGGCAGCGTGGACGTCTCTTGCGTCTCGGGATTGCGCAGGCGCACCCCTTCGACCGCGCCCTTGGCCACCGCCAGCACCTCTTCCACCACCGCCGGCGTTACGAAACGAATCTTCTCGTTGCCGCGCGCGCGATCCAACATGATCTTCGAGGCGCGAAACTCGTTGCGCCGGTGAATCAGGTGCACGCGGCTGGCGAAGCGGGAAAGGAAGACCGCTTCTTCCATGGCCGTGTCGCCTCCTCCCACCACCGCGATCTCCTTGCCGCGAAAGAAAAAACCGTCGCAAGTGGCGCAGGTGGATACACCGTGGCCCACCAGTTTCCGTTCCGAATCCAAACCCAGCAGGCGCGCCGTCGCGCCCGCGGCAATAATCAACGTGCGCGCTTCCAGGATTTCCTTTCCGGACTTGACCTGGAAAGGCCGCCGGCTGAGGTCCACTCCGGTGACGGCGCCGGCGCGACATACCGCGCCAAATCGCTGCGCCTGCTTCCTCATGCTCTCGATCAATTCGGGCCCCAGGATGCCATCCGGGAAGCCAGGATAGTTCTCCACCATGGTCGTGAGCGTGAGCTGCCCGCCGGGCTCGTGGCCGTCTATGACCACCGGCTGCAGGTTGCCGCGGGCCGCGTAAATGGCCGCGGTCAGGCCGGCGCATCCGCTGCCGATGATGACGACGTTGTGCACGAGCTGGCTCCTCTCCTGAACGGCAATTACCGCGCGTTTATTTGATTCCGGTCACCGGCCGCAAGATTCCTGCGGCAAGAGCGCCTCAGTGTAACACCGCCACCGCTTCCAACCATCCCCCAGTCGGCAGGCTTCGGCTCGGAGCGCGTCCGCGCTGGCCGCCGGGCGCGGATTAAGGGATAATGCCCGGCGCATCCGCCGTCGCATGACGCGGGGCTACACCCACAAAGGAGTTTAGCCGTGACACGCCCGCCCGGCACTTACGCAATTCTGGAAACGTCGCAAGGCTCCATGGTCTGCCGCCTGTTTGAAAAGGAAGCGCCGCAGACCGTGGCGAATTTCGTCGGCCTGGCCGAAGGAACGCGGGAGTTCAGCGATCCGCGCTCGGGAAAGAAAACCAAGCGCCCCTTTTTTGACGGCTTGACGTTTCACCGCGTCATCCCGGACTTTATGATTCAGGGCGGTTGCCCGCTGGGCAACGGCACCGGAGGACCGGGGTACCGCTTTGCCGACGAGTTTCAAGCTTCGCTGCGCCACGATGGCCCCGGAAAGCTTTCCATGGCCAATTCCGGGCCGGGCACCAATGGCAGCCAGTTTTTTGTTACCGTGGCCGCTACGCCCTGGCTGGACAACCGGCACACGATTTTCGGCGAGGTAATCGAGGGGCAGGAGGTCGCTGTGAAGATTTCCCAAGCGCCGCGGGATTCCGGCGACCGCCCGCGCACGCCCATCATTCTGAAATCCGTACGCATCGAACGCGTGTAGGACCGGCTGCCGTGCACAGCACGTCGCGATCGTTCCATCTGCTGACGGAGATGATTTTCATCCTGGCCGGGGCGTTGCTCTTGTGGATTGCGCTTACCGGCCGTTATCTTTTCGACGCGCGGCGCCCCTCCTGGCTGTTGCTGGCCGTGATTCTGACTCTTTGGGGGCTGCGGGCCTGGCAGCGGGCCCGCCTGATCGCGGTGCGCAACGCGCGTCTGGTCGCTCGTATGGGCGGCGCTTCGCTGGTGCTGGTAGGATTAATCATGCTGTCGCTGGCCTGGATGCCGCTGGGCTGGGTGGGACCGCTGCTGGCGATTGCCGGGGGCGTCTTTGTCGTGCGCGGGCTGGTGACCGCCGCCATCCTGGCTTTGGCCTCCTAACCGGCATTTGTATTCCTTGGAGAAACACACGTGGACCCTGCCGCCAAGAAGAAGGCCCTTCGACTTCTCAGCTACGGCCTGTGTGTGGCCACGTCGCGCGACGACACCGGACCTGCCGCCGGCACCGTCAACTGGATTTCCCAGAGCTCCTTCACCCCGCCCCTGGTGATGGTCGCCATCAAGGCGGACAGTGGATTGCACCGGGCAGTCGCCGCCTCGCGAATTTTCGCCGTTCACATCGTGGGGAAAAGTCAGAAGGAGCTGGCCACCGCATTTTTCCGCGGCGCCGAGCTGGCCGGCGACAAGCTGAACGGGTACGCCGTGGAAACCGGACAGACCGGCGCGCCGCTGCTGCTCGCCCCGCCGGCTTGGTTTGAATGCCGCGTAGTTAACGAGGTGCGCGGCGGCGATCATACGATCTTTGTCGGCGAGGTGGTGGATGCCGGCGTCCGCAGTGACGAGGAGGCGCTGACCCTCCGCGAGACCGGCTTCGCCTACGGCGGCTGAATCATCTCTGCCCGGGTGGAGGCCGCCGCGCCTTGTTCTGCGCCAGATGTTCTTTCAGCCGCGCGACTACTTCGCTCTCTTTTCCTGTCGCCAGCTCCTGCTGCACTTCATTCAGCGCGAAATGAACCACGTCGTGGTGATGCAGCTCCTCCGGCGAGACCAGATCGCTGAATCGCAGCCAAAGTTGATGGACGATCTTGACCTCGTTCATGGTCAGGTGAGGCGCATGCGGCCCCAGCATGAAGAATTCGCGCTGTCCTCCCGGAACGAAGATCTCCAGATTGAACGGCGGTCGCGGCTCCGGAAGGGTTTCCCAGGCCAGTCCGATGAGCCGGGCCTGCTCGGCCACCGACGACTTGGCCGAGCGGCCCAGCACGATCGTCGAGGATTGCAGGTTGACCGCCGCGCGCAGAATGCCGTCCCAGATATCGTTGGCGGCGATCACCGCCAGGCGGATGGGCTTGCCGTGCTTTTCGGCGATGGAGAGCGCCTGGGTAAAAAGATGCTGTTCGATGCCGCCGAACATCTGGTCGGCATCCAAATCCACTTCACCGGATAGCGTCCGACGCAGCAGCCGGATGTGCAGCACGACCACGTCTCGCCGCTCCGGCTTCACCCGGTCCAGCACCGCGGACAGGTGGTAGAGAGCGTGGAAATTGCTCACCGGCACCAGGATATTGCCCGGCCGCGCCCCCACGCTTTCCGTGGTCAAATCCGTTTCGGCGGTGACGTTGAACTGATCAAGCTCGGCGTGCTCCGCTCCGCGCCTCTTGGTAATCTTTTCGGCCACGGTAAACACGGCAAACAGAGCCGTCGTGAAAATGACGCCCGAAATCGTAGCGACTTGCTTGGTGAGAAGATTGATGCACCACATGCTCACCAGGCCCAGCGCAATCAGAGCCAGGCCCAAGGGCATTTCCCGGCCCCCCAGGCTCAGGTTCAATGGGACTCGGAACTCCCGCTTGCCGGGCTGCTTGTAACGCAGCACCAGCACCGCCACGCTGTTCATGACAAAGCTGGACAACACGCCGAAGGCATAGGCCTCGCCCAGTACGAAAATATCTCCCTGGCTCAGAAGGATGGTCACGATCTGCAGAGCCACCACTAGGTTGAGCATGCGATGGGAAGTGCCAAACCGGCGATGAGGATGGCGGAACCACTGCGGGAGAATTCCGTCCTCAGACACGCGGTTCAGCACGCCGTTTGAGCCCACGATGGCCGTGTTGACGGCGCCGGACAGCATCAGTACCCCGACCAGCACGACGAACGCCTGGAAGGCCAGTCGCACGGTGTAGGGCCCTTCAAGACTCATCGCCAGGCCGCTGATGATGTTTTCAAAATACTGCGGGCGGGTTTGATCCGGGATAATCATGAACGCGAAGAAAGAAACCCCGGCGGTGAAAACCAGGCTGTAGATGAAGATGATAAAACCCACTCTTTCGAGGTTCCGCAGTTTGGGATGCTCGATTTCGCGATACACCTGGGCCAGCGTTTCTTCACCACTCATGGCCAGCACGGAGTGGCCCAGTCCAATGAGAATACCGACCAGCCCGATGGTGCGAACCCAGTCTGTGTCCCGCAGCCAGCCCAGCGCATCCTCAGAAAACGTCAGATTGGAGGGCGTAGGCCAGGGCGGCAGACTCCCTCCCCGTACCCACAGGGTGTAGACGCTCCAGCCGATCATGAGCACGACCATGACCGTGGTGACCTGTATGATCCGCAGGGCCTTGCCGCTCGACTCGGGGATGCCCTTGACGTTTTCCCACCAGAAATAGAGCGTGACGCCGATGGCAAAGACCGCTGCGGCGAAATTCACTGGCAGCGCGAGGTTCAGCCCGGCGAAGCGGAACAGATCATTCAAGAATCCCGCCAGATAGTGGCCTGCGGAAACGCCGCTAATCGGGCCGGTGAGAATAAAGTCGAACATCAGCGCCGAAACCGAGAGCTTGGCCAGCGTCCCGCCCATGGCCTCCTTCACTGTGCGGTACACGCCCCCGCGCACAAACATGCTGCAGCTTTCGATATACAGCGCGCGCACGCCGTAGGCGAAAAGCATGATCCCCAGAATGAACCAGGGCGCCGCGCGGCCCACGGCTTGTTCCGCAATGGCCCCGGCGTAAAAAGCCGACGATCCCATGTCATTCAGCACGATGGCCGCCGCGCGCCAGAACGAAATGAAGCTGAGCATGGCCGTGGTGGCCACGATCACCCGCGGCAATGCGAGTGTGCGCGAGGCTGCGTCGGGTTTTCCGCCGGGAATAGAGGCCATGGAAGTGTGGTTTACTGCCGGGGGGTTATGGTCGCATGACCGGCGCTGTGAGTCCAGCCGTTCAGTGCGCGCCGGAACGAAAACTCTGCGCGCATTCTGCGCAGGGACAGATGGTCCGCAGGTGGTCGTAGCTGTAGATGCCCGTGGAATGCCCGTCGGTGAACTCGATTTGCAGCGCGTAGTGCCCCATGGTTTTTGCAGCGCGCGCGCCCGGCCGCGGCTTGAACATCGGCAAGACACTCGTAGTGCCCCCAGCACCCTGCACCGGCGCCGCCGCTTTCTTCCGCCGCTGGTCGTCGCACGTCGCGCAGGGACACTGATCGCGCAAGTAGGCGAAATCGTAGTGACTGTGGTGGCCGTCGCCCCACACGATATCCACCCCGGCGCCGGTGGACACCTGCACCTTCACATCCGCGGGTTTCTTGCGTGGGTCGACTTCTACCGGCATCGAGGCCGTCCTTCCGTTCCGGTTACGTCACGTTGGCGACGATCTGCGCCAAATGGCCGTGCGCCAGTTCGATGCGCCGGTCGGCCATGCGGCCGATCTCCTGGGAATGAGTCACCAGCAGCAGAGTATGTCCGGCGGCGCGCAGCTCGTGCAGCAGTTCCAGCACAATCTGTTCGTTGGTCTCGTCCAGGTTGCCCGTGGGCTCATCGGCCAGGATCAGCTTGGGATGGTTGATGAGGGCGCGAGCCAGCGCCACGCGCTGCTGTTCGCCGCCGGATAGCTGGCTGGGCAGGTGTGTGAGCCGGTGGCCCAGTCCCACGCGCTCCAGCGCCCGGGCGGCCTCGGCTTCGTCCGCGACGCTGTGAAAATACTGCGCCAGCATCACGTTTTCCACGGCTGAGAGATACGGGACCAGATGAAATTGCTGGAAGATGAAGCCGATTTTCTCGGCCCGGTAGCGCGTCAGTTCGCGCTCGCCCAGCGAGCCCACGTCCATTCCGTCCACCACGGCGCGTCCGCTGCTGGGCCGGTCCAGGCCCCCCAGGATATTGATCAGGGAAGTCTTGCCGGAGCCCGACGGGCCCATGATGGCAATCCACTCACCGGGTTCCACTTCAAAGCTGACCTTGTCCAGCGCGCGCACGGAGCCATACTTCCTGCCGACATTCTCGACCTGCACCAGCGCCGTCATCATTCGTTCCTGAGAATTTCCGCCGGGCGCACCCGTCCCAGCAGCCGCAGCGGCAGCGCGCCGGCCAGCGACACCATCACCATCACCGCCACAGTTAGCGGCGCCACCTCCAGGCGAGGCGTGACCGCGGCGGCGAAAACGCTCCTCCCGATCCACTGCGCCACCAGCAGCCCGGCGCCCGAGCCGATGACTCCGCCCAGCACCCCGACCGTGGCGGCCTCGGCCAAAAACAGTCGCATGATGCTGCGCACCGAACCGCCCAGCGCCTTCATCAAGCCCACATCGCTCCGCCGTTCCAGCGCCAGTCCCGCCATCGCCGCAAGCACGCCCAGCGCCGATAGCGCCAGGATCAGCACCACCGTGGCCACCAGCAGCCCGCGGATGCGTTCCAGCAAGCGGCCTTCGGCGGCTGCCAATTGCCGCACCGGGCGAACCTCCAGCCCCGGCAGCGCTCCACCTAGGTGCCGCACGACGGATTCGACTTCCGGAGTGTCGCCGCGAACGCTCAACTGCACCAGGCTGATGCGGCCCTCCCGCCCGGCCAAATGCTGCGCCGCCGCCAGACTCACGAATATCTGGCTGTCCTCCGAGCCACCCGCGGTCACCACGCCGGCCACAGTGCAAGAGTACTCCCGGCCGGCGTGACGCAGGTTTACCCGGTCCCCCGGCGCCAGATGCAGCGAACTCGCCGCGGCGCGGCCGGCCATGCAGTGCTCCGCGTCGTCGCGATCGGTGACCGGCTGGCCCTGGACCTGCCACCAGGAGTTGATTCGCGCCACCTGGTCCAGCCAGGCGCCGGCGACGATGACCGGAACGGCATGGGCGGGCTCGCCCGCTTGCGCTGCGAGATAGAGATACGGCGACGCAGCTACGATCTCCGCGGCCTCGGAAACGCCGATACCGTCGCCTATTTGGTCCATGACCTGCTGCTCCATCGTCGCGCTCTCGCCGGCCATGGTCGCAGGCGCCACGATGACGTTGGCCCCCAAAGTTCGGAATTCGCGCGTGAGCTTGTCGCTCGAATCCAGTTCCAGATTCACCAGTGCCGCGCACACCGTCGCCCCACTCGCCACCGCGAGGATCGCCAAGGCCAACCGGCCGCGGCTGGCCCACAAGAGTCGCCTGTAGATGCGCCAGAACATTCCAGTGAATCTCAATCTCCCGCAACGCGTCTGCTCTTTGGTACCGCCGGCATCCTGCCGGCTCCTTCGTTGTACCGCCGGCATCCTGCCGGCTCCTTCGTTGTACCGCCGGCATCTTGCCGGCTCCTTCGTTGTACCGCCGGCATCTTGCCGGCTCCTTTCCCGTTTCTATTACCGCTTATTCCCCGCGCAGCACCGGCGCCGGATCCAGCCGCGTGATCCTTCGCAGCGCCAGCAGGCTCCCCAGCATCGTCACCAGGGCCGCCACGCCCAGCACCACGGGAAGCAGGATCAGGCGGATCTCTGGAGATATGCCGAAAATGTGCTGGCCGGCGAAATGAGCCAGGACCAGCCCCGCACCGTACCCCGCTGCGCCGCCCACCAGCGCCAGCAGCCATTGTTCGCCCAGAAAAAACGCTCCCACCATCGCGCGCCGGGCGCCCAGCGCCTTCATCAGGCCGATTTCGCAGGCCCGTTCCAGCACCGTGGTGCCGGCCGTGGCAGCCACGGCAATCGCCGCCGCCAGCAGCGCCGCCAGGGTCACCAGCCACATCAGCCCGCCGACCCGCGTCAGAATCTGGCCCTCGGCCTCGGCGATCTGGCGGATAGGCCGAACGTCCACACCGGAGAGCCGCTCCCCGATCTGATGGGAGATCGAAGAGATATACGGCGAGCAATACCACAGGTCGTATTCCGCCGCCGTCATCGAGGCCCGTTCCCGCCGCGAAAAGACGTCCTCGGGCTTGGTCAGCGCGCTCACGAATAGGCGGCGATACTGCCCGGAGCGATTTGAGAGTTTTTGCGCTAGATCCAGCGGCGCCAGCACGGCCTCGTCTTCTTGTCCGCCGGTGGTGAGAATCCCGGTGACCGTGAGCCGCATGCTGCGCCCACCTGCGTCCAATTCCAGGACCTGGCCCGCGGAGATTCCCGTTCGCTGCGCCAGGGCCGCGCCGACGACGCATTCCTGCGCGGCGTCGTCAAACCAGCGGCCCGCCACGCGCCACCAGGGGTGTGTCGAGGCCACGCCGGTCACAAACACGCCACCGCCTTCCGGCACCGTCACTTCGTGGCGATACCAGGTACCGATGAGCAGGGCGCGCGGCAGTTCAACTCCAGCCGCGGAAGCGCTCTCCTCTCTCCGCAGCGCCACCGGCGCCTCCAGGAACGGAGCAAATCCGATGATGTTGTTGCGCCAGAAAATTGTCTTGAGTCTGCCCAGATCGGCCACCGGAAGATAGGCTCCGGACTCCACCGGCCGATAGTCCACCCCGCCGATCTCCAGCGGCAGCGTGTCTGCCTGGGGCCGCACCAGCAGGTTGGCGCCCAGGCTGCGGAATTCGCGCGCCATCCGGTCGCCTGAGTCCAGCGTTATGCTCAGAGTGGCCGTGGCCACCGCTGTGCCCAGCGCCAAAGCCGCCGCAGCCAGCAGCTTGCGCCGGGGCTGGCGGGCAAACGAGTCTTTGACGATGCGCAGGAACATGGCTGTGCCGGCCTGCTACCGAGGAACCTGGCGGTCGGCATCTCCCAGGTCGGCAACTTGCAGCACTAACTCCTGGCCCTCCAGGTGCGACGGCACACCGACGGGGTTGCAGCCCCCGGCCTGGCCGATGGTGGGGACATAGATCGCTGCGGCGCAGTTGCGGCAAACCACGTTGGAACCCTCCTGGCGGTACCCCAGCCGGCCGCAAATCATGCAGGCGTCCAGCGCCGTGGCCCAGTTGCCGTCGGGCTTGCGAATCACCATGAAGCGGAGCAGTGCTCCGTCCACTTCGGCGCTGAAGAAATGCAGATTGCCGTCGCCCAGGCCGGCCACTGGGAGACGCACCGCGCCCCCCTGCGCCCCCAGCCGCGGAGCTTCGGGCGGGGCAGCCGCCGCGCGGGCGTACAGAAAATCCGCCGTGAGCACCAGCATCACGGCCACAAAGGCGAACCCGGCGGCAATCATCCAGCGGCCTTGTTTGCGCCGCTCCCAAAGCAACCGGCGGCGCTCGGCTTCGTTCGCCGCGCCCGCGTCGGCCCCGCCGGAGGCGGGCCGCAGTGCCAGCCATTCGCGCAGCACCAAAAGCGCGGCCACCCCGAGTATGGCGGCAAAGAAAAAGACGTCATTGCGCACCACCGGCCCCACCAGGGCCATCTCCTCACGGCTGGAAGGCAGCCAGCGCGCTTCGCTCAGCTCGTGCACTCCGGTCAGCGCCAATTGAAACGCCACAATCACCAGAATCCAACTGGTCACGGCAAAGAACCGGCCCAGTGGAATCCTTAGAGTGCCCTGGAAGAAGAGCAGGCCCACCGCTACGGCGCCGGCCAGCCCCAGCAGCGTTCCGATCCACACGCCCACTCCTTCGCTCGAAAGCTCCACCGCGCGGAGAATCAAGGCCATCTCCGCGCCTTCGCGCAAGACCATCAGAAACACAAATGTTCCCAGCCCCAGTCCTGCGCCGAATCCCGCTCGTTCCGCGTACGACTCCACGCGCAGCTCGATATGTTTCCGCAATTGGCGGGAGGCGCGGTTCATCCACACGATCACTGTCACTACGAAGACGGCGCTCAACAGCAGCAGCAGGCCCTCGAAAGCCTCCTGATTGATCTGCCAGCTCTCCAGCGCCAGCGCCGTCGCCAGGCTCATGGCCGCAGCCAACCCCACGCCGGCCCAGACGAATCGCACCAGGTGCGAGCGGCCCGAACGGCCCAGATACACCAGCACAATGCCGATGATCAGCGCAGCTTCGAGGCCCTCTCGGAGGGCAATCAAGAAGGAAGAGATCAAGTTAGGTGGTCAGCCCCAGTTGCAAACAGTTTGCAAGTGCCAGCGGCAGTGTAGTCCTTATCACCTCCTCCGGTCAAGGGGTTTGCATCCCGGCCCCCTGGCACCGATACTAATGTTTCTTCATCCCCATGCTCTCCCACTTTCTTAACCGCGCCCGGCACTTCCTGGCGACCGTCCCTCTGGCCGCCGCCTTGGTCGCTGGGCCCCTGTCGGCTCAGTCACCCCCGCCAGTGGCCACGCCTGCCGCGCCGCAATCATCTGCCACCCCTTCGCAGGAACAGCAGCAACAGGCAGACTCGCGCAGGGCCGCTCAGCTCTACGACCAAGGCCTCCGTGCCGAACAGGCGGGAGACTGGGAAGCGGCCTGGCTGGCTTACAGCGAGGCCAGCGCCGCCTCGCCCGGTGACCGCGCCATTCGTGTCCGGCAGGAGATCGCCCGCTTTCAGGTGGTTCAGGAACGCACCGAGCGGGCCCAGAGAGAATTGTTGAGCGGCCAAAGAGATCGCGCCCGTGCCACTCTGCGCTCGGCGCTGCAGCTCGATCCCGGCTATTCCGTCGCGCGCGATCGCCTGGAACAATTGGAACAGCAGCAGACCTTCTCTGGAAATTTGCCTCCGCTGCCGATGGCCAGCGGCCCGCCGCAAGTTGCTCCCGCCGGCGGCGTGCGCAGCTTCAACTATCGTGGGCCGGCGCGCGGCGCCTACGAAGAAATCGCGCGGGCATTTGGCCTGTCGGCGGCCTTCGACACCGATCTAGCGGACCGCGAGATTCGTTTCCGCGTCTCCGAAGTGGATTTCCAGACCGCCATGGATCTGATCTCGCAGCAGAGCAGCACTTTCTGGGTGGCTCTAGATGCCCACAGTCTCTTCGTAACGGCAGACACGCTCGAAAAACGCCGCCAGTATGCCCCGGAGATCACCGTTACCATTCCCCTGCCGGATTCCGAGACCGCGGACGACATGACCGAGGCCACCCGGGTGGTGCGGGAAATTACCGGCATCCGGCGCTCCACTCTCGATACAGAAACGCACACGCTGACCATGCGGGATACGCCCGAGAATATCGCCCTGGCGCGCGAACTCTTGCAGGAGATCGACCAGCCACGGGGAGAATTGCTGCTGGACATTGACCTCCTCGAGGTCAACCGCGACGCCGCCCAGCGTCTGGGCATCACCCCGCCCTCCCAGGCCCGCATGTTTACACTCAGTTCGGGGCAAATACGCCAGCTCGAGGATGCCCAGAACAGCGGAACACTGGTGCAAGTGTTGCAGAGTATCTTCGGCACACAGAACCCGCTGGCTTCCGGCGCCAGCCTCTCCGCGCTCCTGCCGCCGCTCCTCGCTTTCGGCGGCGGGAACACCATCTTCCTGGCGACGCTCCCGGGCGCATCCGCGGACTTCTCGAGGACACTGAGCGTGGTTCGGCAAGCTCAGCGGGTGCTGTTGCGCGTGAAAGACGGCCAGCCTGCCACCTTCTTTGTAGGCGAGCGCTTTCCGATTACGCTGGCGCTGCTTTCCTCGAGCCTGCTCTCGGCACCGACTCAGTTCACGCCGGGGATTTCGGCGGGCGCCTTTCCGCGGAGCGATTTTCCCACCGGCGACAGCCCCGCGGGCATCGTGGCGGGAGACTTCGATGTTGACGGCGATCTCGATATCGCCGTCGTCAATCAGTCCGTAAGTACCGTCTCCGTTCTCCTCGGCGATGGCCTGGGCGGCTTGGGCGGGCACACCGATTTCGCCACCGGCGCAGGCCCTGTGGCGATTGCCTCCGGCGACTTCGACCGCGATGGCAATCTGGACCTGGCCGTCGCCGATGACAGCGCTGGCCTCATCTCCATCCTTCACGGCAACGGCGACGGCACCTTTAGCGCGCGCGGCAGCTTGGCAGCCGGGACCAGTCCGGCGGCCGTCTTGAGCAACGACTTCGATGAGGACGGCATCCTCGATCTGGTTGTCGCCAACCGGGCCGACAACACCGTTTCAGTCTTCCTCGGCAACGGCGACGGAACGTTTGCCGCCCGGCAGAACTACGCCGTCGGCAACGCCCCCCTGGCGCTAGCCGCCGGTGACTTCGATAACGACGGAAATCTGGACCTCGCCGTGGCCAATCAGTCCTCCGACACCGCCTCCATCCTCGATGGTGCCGGCGATGGAACCTTCCTGGTGCGAAGCGATTTGACCGTTGGCGACGCGCCCTCGGCATTGGCCGTCGCTGATTTTGACGGTGACGGACGCCTCGATTTGGCCGTTGCCAATCAGTCCGACGACACGGCCTCCGTCTTTGCTGGAGACGGCAATGGCGATTTCACCACGCGCACCGACCTCACCACCGGTGGCGGCCCCACGGCATTGTTGGCCGCCGACTTCAACGATGATCAGTTCCCGGACTTGGTCGCCGCCAACCAGCAGGACAACTCCGTTTCTGTTTTTCTGAGTCTCGGCAACGGCTCGTTCACCGACCGCCTGGATCTGCCGGTGGGCAATGCGCCCGTGGCCATGACCGCCGGCGACCTGAATGGCGATCAGCGTCCGGATCTGATCGTCAGCAACCGGGCGTCGGACAGCGTCTCGGTTACTCTGAACACCACCACCATTCCCGTGTCGCCCAACGCGCCGCTCACCAGTTATCCCGCCTCTGAGTATGTGGACCTGGGGCTGAAAGTAAACGCCACGCCGCGACTCCATCCCGGCGACGAGGTCACGCTGCGCATGCAGTTTCAAATCAGCGCGCTCACGGGCCTAAACGTGAACGGAATTCCCATCATCGGCAACCGCGTCATCGAGCAAATGGTGCGCCTGCGCGAGAATCAGACCAGCGTCCTCGCCGGCATGATCCAGTCCAGTGAACTCAGGGGTTTCGGCGGATGGCCGGGGACGGTCGGCGCCGGAATTCTCGGTCGCTTCACCGGCGCGCGCGACACCAGCGAAGCCGATACCGAGCTGCTGATTGCCATCACCCCGCGCCAGTTGCGGCTGGCGCAGCGCACCGATCGTACCTTTTATGCAGGGCGCGGCGAGGGTCCGCCGGCGCCACCCGAATCCGCTCCCGGCCCGGTGCCGCAGGGCGAGCCAAACGTCCCACCACCTCCGGGCCAGCCCCCAGCACCTCCAGGCGCGCCGGTGCCGCCAGGCAACCTTCCACCGCCACCAGGCGGACCACCGCTCATAATGCCCCGGGACCTGCCTCCCGACACTGAAGCGCCGCCGCCCACTCCTCAAAGACAACCCGGGGCCCTGACGGGGCCGGGCTAGCTGTGAGCGTCGGCTAGGATCCCGGCGGGCGCTCCAGCAACTTGGCCCAGTGCGAGAGGTGGTTCAGTGAAAGCTCGTGCGTGAGATCCAGTTCCAGCGGCGTCACGGAAACCGCGCCGGCGCAAACAGCCGCGTAGTCGCTGGCGGGGTCCACATCGCTCGAGGACGGCTCCTGATTGAGCCAGTAGTAGGTCCGCCCGCGCGGATCGGTGCCCTGCAGCAGCGCGGTGCGGGTGATCTTCTTCGACTGGCGCGTGAAACGCACGCTGCCGCCCCACTCCTGCGGAACGTTGACGTTGAGCAGCACTCCCGGAGGCAGTCCCTCCGCCAGAATCCGCTCGGCCAGTTTCCGCGCGAACTGCGCCGCGGGTTCATAGACGAAGCCGCCTCCGCCATGAACCAGCGAAACGGCGAACGACGGCACGTGGTTGAGCGCCGCCTCCATGGCCGCGCCCACCGTACCTGAATAGAAAACATCATCGCCAAGATTATCGCCACGGTTAATTCCGGAAATCACCACGTCCGGGTGCTTCGGAAAAAGTTGATGCAGCGCCACGATCATGGCGTCGGTCGGCGTGCCTTCCACCGCCCATTCGCCTTCGGCCACCTCATCGAAAAAAATCGGCCGGCGCAAAGTCAGGGACTGCGACGTGGCGCTGCGCTCCTGATGCGGCGCCACCACGCTCACCCGGCCCAGCCCGCGCATGGCATTGACCAGGGCCCGAAGGCCTTCGGCCTGGATGCCGTCGTCGTTGGTAATCAGTATGTGAGGCATGGCTTTCCGTTGGAAAGTCTGCTGCAGCTTCCTGGCGGAGGCGCCGGGAAATTTCGCCCACGCGGCTCCGCCGAAAAAATGGTCGGGACGACTGGATTTGAACCAGCGACCTCACGCACCCCAAGCGTGCGCGCTACCAGGCTGCGCCACGTCCCGACCGGCCGGGAATCAATTCGTCTGCCGAGGCTCAGCGCGCGCGAGCGCGCCACGCGGCAGCAGTGGGGTTCGATTAGCGTATCACTCGCTTTCCAGAAGCGTCAAGAATCCGCGCAAGGCGTCTCGCAGATCGAGCAAAACTTTTCGGCCGATGGTGGCGGGCGCCGCGGGGGGCTGTTCGACCGCGGGCGCGCCTGCCGAGAGAGAGCTGCCGGCTTCGCGCAGATGGCGCCGGGCCCCGGCAATGGTGAAGCCTTCATCGTAGAGCAGGCGCTTGATGAGCAAGACCGTTTCGACGTCCTCGCGGCGATACAGGCGGTGGCCCTTGGGACTTTTCGCCGGCTGCAGCATGGGGAATTCGGTTTCCCAGTAGCGCAGGACGAAGGGCTTGGTTTCGGTCAAGCGGCTGACTTCGCCGATGCGGTAGCGGTTTTTGGGAAACCCTATTTCGGAATGGCCATTGCCGGACATGTGCTCCTTCTTTTCACGGCGGGCTGCAAGTACAGCCCGCACCCGATTCTGCGCGGGGTCCAAGTAGAGCCCGCACCCGTATCCTAATCCGATTTTTATCCATGTCAATGCGCGCGCCTGCGCCGCTCCGTGCTCGCTCTGCTGCGCTCGCGGTGGCCACGCTCCTTGACGCGCTGGATGAAACGAATGGGCGAGCCGGTGAAATCGAATTCCTCGCGCAGGCGATTCTCCAGAAAGCGCTCGTAGCTGAAGTGCAGCTTCTCGCGCTGATTGGTGAACAGGATGAACGTCGGCGGCGAGGACGACGCCTGCGTGATGTAGAAGATTTTCACGCGATGCGAGGACGGCGAAGTGCCCCGGGCCAGGTCCACGCCGGCCAGCCAGCGGTTCAGCTCGCCGGTGGAGATGCGGCGGCGGCGCGCTTGGGCAACTTTGTCAATCAGGGCGTACAGTTTTTCGACGCGCTCGCCGGTCAGCGCGGAAATATAGATGATGGGCGCGTAGGGGAGAAATTTCAGCCGGTCGCGGATCAGCGTCTCGTAGTCGGCCGCCAGCCGCGCGGGGTCGGCGCTCACGTTTCTGACGGCGTCGCGTTGGCCGCGTCCGAGTCGTTTATCCGCGCCCTTACCGGGCCTTAGTTGCACGCCCTTACCGGTCCTTCCTTGGACGCCCTTACCGGGCGTTATTTGCACTTTCTTGGCTGCTTCCGCCGCCTGGCGCGCTTTTTCAAGCGCCAGGTCCCACTTATTCATCACCACGATCACCGAGCGGCCGGACTCGTGCGCGTACCCGGCAATGGTGGCGTCGCCCGCGGAGACGCCGGCCGCGGCATCGGCGATCACCAGAGCCACGTCGGCGCGCTCGAGGTGCTTGCGCGCCATGATCACGCTCAGCTTTTCGGCGAACAGGTGCGTTTTGCCTTTGCGGCGGATGCCCGCGGTGTCAATGAAGCGATAGTTTTTCTCGCCGCGAAGCACCTGCGTATCCACAGCGTCGCGCGTGGTGCCCGGTTCCGCCGAGACGATGGAGCGTTCAGCGCCGACGAGGGCATTGAGCAGAGTGGACTTTCCGACATTGGGCCGGCCGATGATGGCCACCTGGGTTTCGCGCTGGGCTTCGGATTCCACTCTTGATTCGTCGAGCGCGGCGCCTTCCGGCGCTTCGGCGATTTGTGGAAATCCCTTTGTGACGGCATCCAGAAGATCATCCACGCCGGTGCCGTGCTCGGCGGAGACGGGATAGACGTCAGTGCCCAGCTCATAAAATGCGGCGGCGAGCGTCACGTTCTTGGCCGTATCCACCTTATTGGCTGCGACCACCAACGGCTTGCCGGTGCGGCGTAGGCGGCGGGCCAGTTCCGCATCGAGCGGCATCAGACCGGCGCGCGCGTCGGCCACCAGCAGCAGCACCGTGGCGCCGGCGATGGCCATGTCGGCCTGCCGCACGATCTCGCGCGGGATGGCGGCCTTGTCTTCCGGCAGCATTCCGCCGGTGTCCACAACCTCAAACGGGCGGCCTCGCCACGTGCCGCGGCCGTAGATGCGATCACGGGTGATGCCGGGCTCGTCGGTGACGATGGAGCGGCGAGTGCCGGTCAGGCGATTGAAGAGCGTGGACTTGCCCACGTTGGGGCGTCCGACGATTACGAGGGATGGCAGCTTGGCAGTCATTGAAGCTTGATCCAGTCTATGTTTCCGTCCGCTATGGGCCCGCTGGGCAGTTCCCGAGTGCAGAGGGGACCTACACTGTAGCGCAGCGCTGCCGGTCTGGCGATGGGGATGCGGCTCACCTGGAGTCGTCTGGCGTTCGACTTTGAGTAGGGCGTGGGCGGCAGAGGCCGGCAGGATGCCGGCGGTACTCGGACGAGGAGTCTGGCGCCCGGCTTCAAGGAAAAGTTATTGGTGGGCCTGGAGTTAGCTGGTCTTGGTTCATGTTTTGGTTTAGATAGTTGCTCAGCGAGGGGGTGACACCCCCCGGCGTTTTGTATGAATGTCAAAGGAAAGGGGTTGCGGGAAAAGGGTTTTGTAAGAATATGAAAACAAAGGGGGGATTGTGGCGTGGTAGATGCCGGGCTGAAGCCCGGCGCTACGCATGCCGCCCTGACTCTTCGGTTTCGCTCAGGGCAAGAGGGCGGCGGTACGCAGGAACGGTCAGCGGCAAAGGTGGGGGGAACGAAGGAAAAGAGCCCCTGCCGCGGCGGGCGAGGATGAAGTGCGAGCGTCATAATGCATGTTACCACGAAAGGCACCAGAAATCAACGTTGTTTACTGGCTAGGTATTCGAATGCAGTGTTCGAAATGGGGGGAAGGGCAAAGGAAACGTGCGAGGGGTGTACGATTCGAATGAAACGATCCAACCCTTTGCTCTGCAAAGGCTTGGGCACCGGCAAGAGTTCTACTCGCGGTCAAGGTCGGTCCATCCGGCGAACGACCTAGTGCTATACTCGGGCGCAAATGGCGATCCGAGTACGGCGGATGCAGCCTGAAGATGCACGAAGATACCTGGAGGTCCATCGTGCGTCTGTGCGCGGGATTGCCGCAATGGACTATCCCCCCGAAGTCATCGAGGACTGGGCGCCTGTGCCCATTACGGACGCGGCGGTAGAAAGCATTCTCGCCAATCCAGAAAACGAAATTCGTCTCGTGGCAGAAGTGGATGGCGAGATTGCCGGGATGGGAGCGCTCGTAATCGAAACGCGTGAATTGAGGGCCTGCTATGTTGTGCCAGGAGTTGCTCGCAAGGGCGTCGGTTCAGCGATTGTCCGCGAGATCGAACGCATTGCGCGAGAGTACGGGTTGAGATCTCTGGATCTGATTGCTTCACTGACATCAGAGCCTTTCTATTCGGCATTGGGTTATGAAGTCCTTGAGCGCGGGGAGCACGTACTACAGTCGGGTCGGCGGATGGTTTGCGTAGAGATGGAAAAGGTTCTGTAGCCTCGCGTCAGAACTGCTCTGCCTTGATTTCGCCTGCCGGTTTGTGCCGCCCCTCCGGGGCTTTTCCACTGCTCCAATGCATCCCCACCGCTGCCGCAGTGGGCTACGTTGTGTCGTCCCTGTCGGGACTCTGACCCCGCACTATTGAATGATGCCCAGGGGACGGGCGACTTCGGCCATGGTGGCGCAGGCGCGGTCTAGGTCGGCGCGCTTGTGAGCGGCGGTTACGATGGCGCGGAGGCGCGCTTGGCCTTCGGGGACGGTGGGGAAGCCGACGGCGGGGGCGAAGACTCCGGCGTCGAAGAGGAGCCGTGAAAACGTGAAGGCTTTGGCGGCTTCGCCGACGTGGATGGGAGTGATGGGCGTTTGGCTGGCGCCGATGGAAAAGCCTAGCTTGCGCAGGCGCGTCTGGAAAAATTTTGTATTGGACCAGAGCTTCTTGATCAGGCGTTCGCCTTCGGGCGAATCGAGCAGCGTGAACGCGGCCTGGCAGGCGGCGGTGACCGCGGGCGGGTGTCCGGTGGAGAAAAGAAACGGGCGCGCGCGGTGATACAGGAACTCGATCAGGTCTCGCGAGCCGCAGACGTAGCCGCCCATCACGCCGACGGCTTTGCTGAGCGTGCCGACTTGGATGTCCACGCGGCCGTGGCAGCCGAGGTGGTCCACGGTGCCTCGGCCGCCGCGGCCGAGGACGCCCGAGGCGTGCGCGTCGTCCACCATCATGATGCAGTGATATTTTTCGGCGAGGTCGCACAACTCGGGCAGCGGGGCGATATCGCCGTCCATGGAGAAGATGCCGTCGGTGATGAGCAGCTTTCGGCCCGGCCAGGAGGTGGTTTCCTGACAGAGGCGCCGGCAATCGGCGACGTCGCGATGTTTGAACACTTTGATGGTCGCTCTCGACAGGCGGCAGCCGTCAATGATGGAGGCGTGGTTCAGCTCGTCGGAAAGAATCAGGTCGTCCTTGCCCAGGATGGCGGCTACGGTGCCGGCGTTGGCGGTGAAGCCGGACTGGAAAACGACGCAGGCTTCGGTGCCTTTGAAACGGGCAATCTGCTCTTCGAGATCGAGGTGCGGCCGCATAGTGCCGGCGATGGTGCGCACAGCGCCCGCGCCGGCTCCGTAGCGGCGAACGGCGTCGAGCGCGGCGCGTTTGAGAGCGCGGTGCGTAGTGAGGCCCAGGTAGTTGTTGGAGCCGAGGTTGATGACTTGCTTGCCGTCGAATTGGGCGAGGGCTTTTTGCTCGCCGTCGAGGACGCGCAGGTGGAAGTACAGGCCGTGGGCCTTCAAGTCTTCGAGCTGGTCGTGCAGGAACGAAAGCTGCGGGCGCGTGTCCATGAAGTGCCTTTCTCCCCGGACTAAAATTCCGAGCGCGGCGCGGAAATCTACGTTTCGCCGTACAGCAAGAGAACAGCAGATTCCTCGTCGCTCCGCTCCTCGGAATGACAGTCGCGCTATCTGGGATGACACGCGAAGATGTGGTCACACCGAAAAGCAATTGGCGTACCTGATTATCTACCTGGAGGAACCGTTGGGGCAAAGGATGACCTTGCCGGCCAGGCCGCCTTGCAGCAGGGAGAAGGCCTCGGCAAAGCGGCTGAGGGGCATGTGCTCATGAAACAGCGGCTCGAGGTTGAGACGGCGATCCTTGAGCAGCGCCGTCATCTGCACCCAGGTCTGGAACATGCGGCGTCCGAAAATGCCGTGCACGGTGACGCCCTTGGTGATAACGCTGCCGACCAGGTCCAGGGTGACAGGTTCGGAAGGAATGCCCAGGAGCGAGGCGCGGCCTCCCGAGCGGAGCATGTCCAAGCCCATTTGGATGGCTTGCGGGTTTCCGCTCATTTCCAGGAGCACGTCCGCGCCGGCGCCGCCGGTGGCGGCTCGCACTCTGGCGACGACGTCGCCCGCGGCAGGGTCCAGCGCTACTTCGGCGCCCATGGTGAGAGCCATGGCGCGACGCTGGGGATTGACCTCGGTGGCAAAAATGGCGGAGGCGCCGCAGGCCTTGGCCACGGCGATGGACATGAGTCCGATGGGGCCGCAGCCGGTGACGGCCACGGTCTGCCCGGCAATTTCGCCGGAGAGCGCGGCATGCACGGCGTTGCCCAGCGGATCGAGAATCGCACCGTAGTGCTCGGGAATGGCGGGATCGATCTTCCAGATATTTCCAGCGGGGATGCGCACGAACTCGGCGAAGCAGCCGTCCTGGTCGATTCCCAGGATGCTCAGGTGCTGGCAAACGTGCGATTGGCCGAGGCGGCACTGGCGGCAGCGTCCGCAGGCCACGTGCATCTCCGCAGTCACGAAATCGCCAGGGGCGATGCCGGTCACTTCGCTGCCGATGCGTTCGACGGTGCCGCAAAATTCATGGCCGAAGGTCATGGGCGGGCGGATGCGCGAGGCCGACCAGGGGTTCCACTCGTAGATGTGCAGATCGGTGCCGCAGATCGAAGCGGTGCGGACGCGCACCAGGACGTCGTTTGCGCCGAGGGCGGGGACGGGAACGGACTCGACAGTCGCGCCGGGCGCCGGGCGCAATTTTCGCAGGGCCTTCATCTGTGCGGTGTGTGGCGTGGACATGCGGGAGTCTGAGTCGCTGCGTGCGACCCTACTTTGAAATGCTAGCACAGCAGCGGAGGACGCACACCGAATCGCTCCGTGATGTGCAAGATCAGCCCACAGCTTATTCCTAATGGGCTTCGTGGTAGCATGTGCGGAATGAGAATTTTGCTGGTCACCGTGTGCCTGGCCACAGTGGCGGGAGGCTTCGCTCAGTCTCCGGGGGCCCAGTCTCAGGGAAAGGCAGCAGCCGTTTCAATCGAGTCGGCGGGGAATGCCAGAGGGCAGGCCCTGTTCAACGAACGCTGCGCCATCTGCCATTACGACCAGAGCGCGGCGCAAAAGATGGGGCCGGGTCTGAAGGGCCTTTACGCGCGCGGCAAATTTGCCGACGGCGAGAAAGTGGCCGATGCCAGCATGGCCGTCTGGATTGAAAAGGGCGGCAAGGACATGCCCGGCCTCAAAGATGTGCTCAAGCCCGCCGAAATCCGCACACTGATCAATTACTTGAAAACGCTTTAGCGCCGGCTGGTTCGCGCCGGGCGCGGCCCTTTGCGCTGTTTTTCCTGCTCCGCGGCCAGAGATTCGTCCACGAGCGCCAGAGCCTGGTCGGTGGTGATCATTCTCGCGCCGAGGGCGGTGAGCTCATCGAGGGCCTTGCGCCCGTCGTCGGCTTTGAGGGTTTCGATGGCGTCGCTCACCAGCGCCACGCGCCGTCCGCGTTGCAAAAGACCCTTGGCTGCCAGTCGCACGCAGTATTCAGTGACCACGCCAAAGACGACGAACTCGGCGTCGGGATTGGTGAAGCTCCGCAGCCGTTGCAAAATAATTTCGGTGTTGGGATTATCGAAGACATCGAGTGTCTGCTTCTCGAGGATGACCTGCTGCACCTTGGAGAGGTCGCGCGGCACTTTCACATTGGGGCGATTGGGAATGGTGAAGAATGTCTGGGCCATTGTCTCCGGCACAATGGCGGCGCCGGGGGTGCCGCGAACACAGTGCGGCGGCCACTGCTTGAACTCTTCATCGTTCGGCAGGTGCACGCAGGCGTCGGAGACCAGAAACACTCGGCCCTGGCGGGCCGCATCGGTGAGGCGCTGCATGTTGGGCAGAAGTTTTTCGGCGCCGCGCACGTACAGTTTACCGCCGGGGCGCATGAAGTCGGCCTGCGTATCCACTTCCCAGAAAATTACCCGGCGGGAGACCAAGGCTATCTCTTTTCAGGGCGGGCTGCAAGTACAGCCCGCACCCGTTCAGGCGGGCGACATTCGCGCGATGCGTTCCCGCACATGTGCGAGAAGCTTTTCGAGACGCGCGCTGTGGCCGACGGAGTACGGCGGGTCGGCGGGCGCCAAGGCCCGCAACGGCGCCGGCAGCCGCTCGATCTGTTCGCGGCAGCGCGCCTGCGCTTCGGTGAGCGGGCCGGCGGGCGCCAGACGCCGCCCGTCGCGCATGACCGGCACCAGCAGCGGCTGGCCGGGAGCGGCGGGCTCGTCCTCGAGAGCGATGACGTCACCGGCGTAGCGTCCGGCGGCATCGGTGGTGCGATAGACCTGCTTGCGGCCGGGGTAGGTGACCTTGGCGGCGCTGAGCTTGGCTGCTTCATACATCACGCCGCCGCGTTCGACCTCGGCCAGTTTGTAGAGGACATTGAGCGACGGGGCGTCGGAGGAAGTCGAGAGCGAGGTGCCCACGCCGAAGGTATCAATGCGCGCCCCGGCCGCCAGGAGCGATGCGACGCGGTCTTCATCCAAATCGCCGGAAGCGAAAATTTCGACGTCGCCCCAGCCGGCGTCATCGAGGCGCTGGCGCGTCCAGATGCTGTCGGCAACCAGATCGCCGCTGTCCAGGCGCACGCCGCGCGGCTTGCGTCCCATGGCGATAAGTTTTTCGATGGCGTGGCGCACGTCATACGTGTCCACCAGCAGGACGGAGTGGCGCGGGAAGAGGTCCAGGAACAGGGCGAAGGCCTCTTCTTCGGTTTCATGCGCCATGATCCAGGAATGGGCCTGCGTGCCGTAGGTGGGGATCCCGAACAAGCGGCCCGCCTCGACATTGGAGGTGCCGCGGCAGCCTCCGATGAACGCGGCGCGGGCCGCCAGAACGCCGGATTCGATTCCGTGCGCGCGGCGCGCGCCGAATTCCACCACAGGACGCCCGGCCGCCGCTTCTACGGCGCGGGCAGCTTTCGAGGCGATCATGGTCTGGAAGCTCACCGTGGCCAGCAGGGCGGTCTCGACAATCTGCGCTTCGGCAATGGGCGCGGTCACCCGCAGCAAGGGCTCGCCGGGAAAGCACAGCGTGCCCTCCGGCATGGCCCAGACCTCCCCGGAAAAGCGAAACGAAGCCAGATAGTCAAAGAAGGGAGCTCCGATATCGGAAAACGCGGGGTGCTCCCGCAGGTAGGAAATTTCCGCAGGGCTGAATCGCACCTGCTGCAGAAATTCGAGCGCCTGTTCGATGCCGGCGGCCACCAGGAAATTTCGCCGCGGCGGCAGGCTGCGCGTGAAGAGTTCAAAGGTGGCGCGGCCTTGGAACCGGGTTTGCACGTACCCAGCCGCCATGGTCAGTTCATACAGATCCGTCAGCAGGCCGGATTGTGCTGGAGGCGTGGGCATGGTGTACCGAAAGGATTATGCCATCCGGCGGGAGCAACGCGCTAGCGGGACAAGACACCCTGACGGTCCATGAGAGAACAGGACTCGCCTGCTGCGGCTGGGGTGTCGAATGCGGCCGGAGTCAGAGCGAGAGTTCGACCGAGCTGCCTGTGGACGGGACGCTCGGCAGGAGTGAAAACAGAAAACCCTCGCCTCCGGGCACACCGGGGCGAGGGTTTTCCGGGCTGACTTTTCTCGTCTTACAAGAGCGCAAGAAGCCGGCAGCTAGATGGTCCGGAAACGATCAGCCCAGGACGGCATCCTTGAACGCTTTGGCCGCGCGCAAGCGCACCACGGTCCGGGCCTTGATCTTGATGGCCTCGCCGGTCTGCGGGTTGCGGCCCATGCGCGCCTTGCGATGCGCCTTGACCGCGCGCCCCAGGTTGGGGATCACGAATTTTCCCGCACCGCCCTTGCATTCCTTCACCGCCAGCTTGAAGAGTTCTTCAAAAAACTGCGCAGCGCCTTTCTTGGTGGTGCCGCACTTGTCGGCGATGTAACCCACAATCTTGGACTTGCTCATGGGTTTTGCCA
>Ga0214473_10000075_pt1 | contig 137802 bp, 131 predicted proteins | sample RVTome_7_FD_203509 | JGI IMG/M metagenome (GOLD analysis project Ga0214473, IMG submission 203509) | Soil microbial communities from uranium-contaminated site in the Upper Colorado River Basin, Wyoming, United States - RVT98D197 | ecosystem: Environmental > Terrestrial > Soil > Contaminated >...
AATTCTTTTGGCGCAAACGGGCTTCCACTACTTTCGGCTCATCTTCATTTTCTTTGGAAGTGCTGATTACCAGATGTAGCATTTTTCTATTATAACTTTAATTGGACTAAGTCATAGCTCATACTGCCCAAGCCTAGTTTTTTGGCGTATTCCAGTTGATTGAGCGGATTAATATTAGGCCACAATTCAGCCAGCTTATTATCCGAGGCTTCATTTACCAAATCAAAACTGGCTTTGTCGATGGCGACCGGGTCGGTTGAGGCCAAAATGCCGATGTCCGGGCAAATATAGGCATCGCTGAAATGCCAGCAGTCGCAATCAGGAGTTATGTTGGTCAGGAAGTTGACGTAGCCCAGCTTTTTACCTTTGTTTTGCACGGCTCCCGAAAAATGTTCTACTACTTTTTCCTGCATAATAGCCGGATCGGTGCCCCAATTTATCTCAATGGCTTCATGAGGGCAGCTGATGGTGCATTCACCGCAGGCGTAGCAAAGCTCTCTGTTGATTACGGCTTTTTTGGCCTCGGATTTCAAGGCTTCTGTGGGGCAATAAGGCACGCATTTTTCGCAGCCGGTGCATTTGTCGACGACGACTTCGGGGATAGCATCAGAGTGCATTTGCTGTTTAGCGCTTCTAGCCCCGAGGCCCATGCCGATGTTTTTAAAAGCGCCGCCGAAGCCGGTCATCTCGTGTCCCTTAAAGTGGCTTACGGCAATCAAGGCATCAGCATAAAAAGCCGAGGAGCCTATCTTCACTTCCTTGAAGTGCTTACCGTCGATTTTTACACTGACATAATCAAAGCCGTTCAAGCCGTCGGCAATTATTACCGGCGCATCAACAGTCGCATAGGAAAAGCCATGTTTAAGGGCAGTTTGTAAGTGGTCGACGGCATTGCCTCTTGAGCCTTTGTATAAAGTGTTGGCATCAGTCAGGAAAGGTTTGCCGCCAAGCTTTTTGATTTCTTCGACAATTGTGCGCAAGAAAAAGCCCTGCACGAAAGCGGAATTGCCGAGCTCTCCGAAGTGCGTTTTTATAGCGCACAAATCGTCTTGCTCGATGTGATTACCGAGGTTAAGTTTTTTAAAAATTATTTTAAGCTTCTCGGGCAAGCCCTTTTTATTCTTAGCGCTAGTATCGGCAAAAAAAACTTTCGGTCGTTGCATAAGAGTATTATACAGGAGTTTGCTGAAAGATTGGCCGGCTGTACTTATAATACTTTGAAGCTATTAATAATTTTACCGATTTCCTTTTGTTCTGCTGTTTCTTGGAAGCCGGTCCAGGCGGTGAGGTGAAATACTTTTTCGGGAGTGGGAATTATTACTAGCTGTTGCCATGTTTTTATTCCGCTCTTAGAGGAAAAGGTGTAACTATACTTCAAGGCCTTTTGATTTTTCAAAGCAATTACCTCTTGGCCAATCTTGGAAAATTTATTGAAATTTTTCGGCAGGTCTTTGTCCAGCGCCTGGGCAACTTCCTCCAGCTTAACACCTTTAGCTTCCGCTTTTTGGATTTTAACGCCGAAGATGGCTCCCGGAGTTCTTTTTACCAGCGCAAAAACAAAATTATTTTGCAGTTTGGCCAAACCTTTTTCGTTCAGCACTTCCCAGTTTGACGGATAGTTAATTGAAAAACCGTGTTTGGAACTTCGATACTGCTTTGTGGCCGAAGTTATATTTGTGGAGTTTTTAAATGGTGTTGCTATAAAAATAATGACCAGAGCAAGCACTGTTAATAAGCCAAACGAGATGTACATCCATAGGGGATTGTTCGAGAATTGTTTTAATTTAAACATGCATCTATATTACACTTTTTATAATTTGGATACAGAATTAGAGGTGTTTTTGGTAACCCAGATATTGGCGCCGTCAAAGGCGATTCCCAGAGGCGTATTTAGGGAGTATGTTCCAAGAGAAGAACCGTCCGATGCTAAGAGCTTAGTAATATTATTAGAATCGTAATTAGTAACCCAGATGTTTGAACCATCAAAGGCAAGGTACCTAGGGCTATCTCCTACCGAGTAAGTTCCAACAGTAGAGCCGTTTGAAGCCAGAAGTTTAGTCACATTATCAGAACCAAGATTAGCAACCCAGATATTGGTTCCATCAAAGGCAATTCCATAAGGGCCTGTTCCAACCGTATAAGTTCCAACAGTAGAGCCGTCTGATGCTAAAAGCTTAGTGACATTATTAGAATTGTAATTAGTGACCCAGATATTGGCGCCATCAAAGGCAGGATTCCTGGGGCTATCTCCTACGGAGTAAGTTCCAACCGGAGAACCGTCTGACGCTAAAAGCTTAGTGACATTATCGGTATTATCGTTAGCAACCCAGATATTGGTTCCATCAAAGGCAACTCCAATCGGGCCTGTTCCAACCGTATAAGTTCCAACAGCAGAGCCGTCTGATGCTTTTAACTTAGTGACACTACTAGAGCCGGTGTTAGTAACCCAGACATTGGTTCCATCAAAGGCAACTCCGTTTGGATAATTTCCCACACTAAAAGAAGTGGTTTGGTTTACGTTATACCACTTAAGAAGGGCAATTTGCTGAGGTGTTTTATTGCTTAAGAGGGCAAAGTCGGAAGCTTCATAGCTATCAAGTGTATCGGCATCAAGGCCAGTTGTATTTATCTTAGAAGCAGCAATTGCTGCTGAATTTGAGATGTCGGCATTGGTTATTGTACCGTCGGCAATTTTGTCTGTAGTTACGGCATCATCAGCTAGATCTGCTGTATCAATAGTACCATCGCTTATTTTCGCCGAAGTAACAGCGCTATCGGCGATATCATCAGCAGTAATTGTACCGTCGGTAATAGTCCCTCCGGCCCCGCCGCTAACGGCACTGGCTGTAGCCAGGCCACCAAGTCCATTTCCGCTTATTGAAGTTACTGCTCCCGATAGTTTGCTGGTGGCGATGGCAGCACTTCCTGAGATATCGGCGTTAGCAATTGTGCCATCGGCAATTTTTCCCGATGTAACGGCTCCGTTTCTTAGGTCAGCGCTTGTGATAGAGCCGTTCAATATTTTTGCCGAGGTAATGGCTCCTTTGGCAATATCTATAGCCTTGATGCTACGATTTTTTATATGCTTACCGGTAATTGAATTTGCCCTTAGAGCTGCAGAAGCTGGTAAGGAAAATCCTGCGATTATTAAATTGATTGCTAAAATTAAAGTTAGAAATCTGGATATCATATTAATTCAGTTATCTGTGTTTAATATAATATCGGCAGATAGGGGCTAAAGCTTAACTTCTCTTAACTGTTTGGCGGCTTCTTCGGGGGAGACGCTGTTGATGTAAACTCCCGAGCCCCATTCAAAACCGGCCGGCTGGCTAAGACGAAAAATTATCTCCATATGCCAGTGATAATATGGCGAGCCGTGTGACCGCAAAGGACTCACATGCAAAATCAGATTAAACGGCGGGTCATTCAACAGCTTGTCGAACTTTTTACAGAGCCTTGAAACTAAGTCGACCAAAGAGGCAATCTCTTCTTCGGTTATATCTTCGAAAGCATCCGTATGTCTTTTTGGTACAAGTAAGGTCTCGTAAGGAAAGCGGGGAGCGAAGGTGGAAAAAGCGATGAAATTCTCGTTCTCCAAAATCAGACGCTCGTCAGTCTTTTGCTCGAGCTCGATGATATGACACATTAGACAATGGTTGCTTTGTTCGAAATGCCTTTTCATCTCTTTGATTTCTGATTTGACCCGCGGCGGTATGAGGGGTGTGGCCACCATTTGCGAATGGGGGTGTTTTATCGAAGCCCCGGCCACTTTTCCGTAATTTCTGAAAACGGACAGGTAAGCGATACGGTGGTCTTTCCGCCAATAAGAATAACGACAGCGGTAGTTTCTGAATATAGCCTTAAGTTGCTCAAGAGGCATATCGGCCCAGCCGAAATAATCATGAAGAGGCGTTTCCACCAAAATTTCATGGCCACCAACCCCCGTAAGATTATGATAAATCCCATTCACGTCGTGTTGCTTGAGTTCGGCCTCCGGCGTCAAAGCCGGGTATTTATTCTTAAGTACGCGGGTTAACCAGTTGCCTTCTTTATCATATTGAGCGGCGCAATTATCATCGGCAGGAATAGGGGCTTTTATTTCTTCACTATCGCAAAAAGGACAAAATTTTAACTCTTCCTCTTTTTCCGTTTCTTCCAGGTGAGGCCGGGCCGCCCGCTGGGGGGCAATTATTACCCATGTATCACTCAGCGGATCTTTCCTGATGTCTGACAATTAGCCCTCCGTGTTATAATGTTTCAATAAATTTAAGCTAAACGATTTTGGAGTTATATGCAAATAAAAGATTGGCTTCAAAAGAACAGTTTTCACTACAGCGACTTCCAGGATATTGATTATTTATTGCAACTTAAAAAAGAGCAAAATCTTACTATAAGCTTGGGTTTGCCTACTAAAAATGTCGAGCAAACTCTTGAGCCCATTCTTTTCTCCATAAAAAACTATCTGCAAGAACAATACCCGTTTCTTGACGAAATAGCCCTCATAGACGCCCGCTCGAATGATAGAACGCTGGAAATAGCCGAAGAGCAAGGCGTTCAAGTTTTTTTTGAGGATGAAATCTTGCCCGAAGCCGGCCGGCAAAAAGGAAAAGGCGAAGCTTTATGGAAAAGTTTAGCCGCTTTGAAGGGGGACATCATAGTCTGGATAGATTCCGACATCCGCAATATCGACCCCCGCTTCGTTTACGGTATAGTAGGGCCGCTTCTCAAATATCCAAAAATCGATTTCGTCAAAGCTTATTACCGCCGGCCGATTAAGATCGGCGATTTTTTTGAGGAAACGGGGGGCGGACGGGTAACGGAGCTTACCGTAAGGCCTATCTTTAATTTGTTTTATCCTGAACTTGCTTGCTTTGCCCAGCCCTTATCAGGCGAGTATGCCGGCCGCCGACAGCTTTTGGAGAGTTTGCCGTTTTATACCGGCTACGCCGTAGAGGCCGCTTTGCTGGTGGAAATTTGGCGGCGTTACGGCACGGATGTAATGGCCCAAGTTGATTTGGAAGAGCGCATTCACGAAAATCAACCGACTTTGGCGCTTGGAAAAATGTCTTTCGAGATACTGCAAGCCCTTTTTGAATTATTGCAGGAGGACGGGAAGATAACTTTGGGGACCGATATTAATCATGTCATGAAAGTGGTCGGCTGCGTTGACGGCCAGTGTGAAATCGAAACGACCAGAACCGAGATAGTTAAGCGAATTCCGATGAAAGAAGCAATAAAAAGTCGGGTAAAAAGCCAATAATATGGATTTAAAGCCTTATTATATTCATTACAACAAGCCGAAAATCAGCCGGCTTCTGAAAGAAATCAAAGTTATTTACACTGACGTTGACGGCACTCTTCTTGGCCCCGACGGTTCGCTTTTTTCCACTACAAAAGGACGGCTGAGTCTTTATCCGGCCAAAGCTCTGGTTACTCTGAAAGAATACGGAATCGATGTGGTGATGACATCCGGCCGCAGCCGCCGTCAGCTTTTCGGTGATGCTCGTCTGCTGGGCTTGCGCAATTACATTGCCGAACTGGGCTGCCAGGTCGTCCATAACTTAGGGGAGAAACTTTATCTAAATGCCGGTAACGTAAAGCTCGTTGAGGGCAGCCTTTATAAAACCATAGAGGCCTCTGGAGCTCCCGGTATCTTGCTTGACAACTACAAGGGCGTTCTTGAGTATCATACTCCCTGGTCGGCGGGCCGGGAGTGTACCCATGTTTTTCGGGGCTTTGTAAAAGTTAAAGAAGCCAACGAATTTCTGATGAAAAACGGTTTTGATTGGCTGCAACTGATTGATAATGGAATCGTTCACCGAAAAGGCACGCTGAAAAAGGACATCGGCGAAATCCATGCTTATCATCTGCTTCCCAAGGGAATCGGCAAAGAAGTCGGTCTGAAGCGCGATTTAAAACTTAGAGGCTATGCTAGGGAAGAAGCCATCGCTGTAGGCGATGCTTTATCGGACCTCGGCTTAGCCGATGAAGTAAGCGCTCTTTTCCTTGTCTCCAACGCTTTTACCAAGCATAGTCAGCAAGTTTACGATGGTGTTAAGCTGGCCGGCAATGTGTATGTTACTCCTTTGGCTATGAATTTGGGCTTTGCCCAAGTAGCCTTCGAACTCCTCAAATCAAAAACCTGTTAAAGCAACTCAATAAGCCGAGGGGTGGCGCGGAGTGCATGTTGGTTTGCGCATCCTGACTGCGTGCATCCTAACACTAAGTCGGTGCGCAAAGTAATATGCCGCAGCGACAGGACCCCGAGGTACCACTGTTGACAATCGGTTGGTATATTTGCTATTTTGCTAGTACTTTAGCAAACAAAAGTTCATGTTCTTGTGGAAGTGGTTATAATGCGGAAGTTCCGGTGGTTTATGTGGATAGCTCGAGCGACTCTCAGTTGATAGCTGAAGCTCAAAGCGGCAGTGAAAAATCCCTATCTTTATTGGTAAAACGCTACGGGCCTTTGCTTGGTCATAGAGCCAAGGCATTTCATTTAAACGGAGCCGAAAGGGAAGATGTCTTCCAGGAATGTCTCATCGGTTTTTACAAAGCTATTCGCGATTACGAAACCGGCCACAATTTCAGTTTCCGGAAATTTGCCCAGCTATGCATCGACAGGCAAGTAATCAAAGCGGTAAAGACCACCAGTTGCTTGAAACGAAAGTCGCTTCATCATTATGAGCCCATTGCTAAAATAGCTCCTTCCCTTATTTGCTACGAGAGTGATCCCTTGCACGGCATTATTATCAGGGAACGACTTCAAAGTCTTTCGGCAATATTCGAGGATTTTTCGCTGGTCGAAAGAAAAGTATTTTCGTTGTTCAACCGAGGCTGCAGCTACAAAGATATTGCTTCCAAGACGCGCCTGTCGCCCAAAGCAATCGACAATGCACTTCAGCGCGCCCGCTCAAAACTGCGACAGGCTTTAAAAGATGATTAATCTCTTCTCTCTAGTCATCTTTACCAATATTATGTTAAGTTTTTACTATGAATTACTGTCCAGGGTGCCAAGAACCGCTAGAGCTTGAACAGGAAGAGTGTCCCTACTGCGGTTATGAATTAATAGCAACGAAAAAAGAACCCGAAGCGGATTCTTCGGTTATGGCAATTCCCAAAAAGCCTTTTTACAAGAGAGCTGTTTTCATAGCGCCTCTAATAATTCTGGTGGTGCTGGGAATTTTGGGCGGAGCAGGATTTGCCGGCTACCAGTTTTATCAGGCAAAACAAGAAAACGAATCCGAGAAAAATTTAAAGGCTCTTTGGCTTGAGATTACTAACAGAAGCGACCAAATTGCCAGCAGCCTCGACTTAGTAAAACAACCCTCTGATTTGGAAAGTTTTAAGCAAGAATTAAGCGACTTCAACGATTTTCTTTCTGAGAAACAAACCGAAGCCGTCAACCTCGAGGTCATGGAAAAATACCAGAATAACCAATCTTCGCTGGTGGAGTCTATCGAAAAATATAGCGATTATGCGTATCTGCTAAAACTTACGCTCCAAAAAGCGCCCGCCGAAGTTAAGACGGATGATTACACGAAAATCACTCATTTTTCCGAGAACGCCCAGGCGGGGTCCGATAAATTCGTTGCCGAGGCTTCCTTTATCGAGGGCAGCTTGCCAAAAAGCATATTTAGCGCTATTGATAAAATAAAGCCCTTAATTGAAAAGATTAAGACCGAAGAAGCCGCTAAGGAACAAGAAACGCTTAAGCAACAGCAAGCGGCCGATAAGCGGGAAGCGGAGAAAACGGTGAGCTCTTTTATGCAGGCCAGAATCGATAGGAACGGGGCGGAAATGCGCCGCTATATTACCCCCGGTTATGATAAGGTGTTTGACCCGGAACAAGAATTTGCCGTCACCGATACTTATGCGATTGACTTCAGGATTACGAAGACGGAGTCAAAAGAAGCCGGTGCTTTTGAAGTGAACGGCGACGAATCCGGCAAGGATCTGACCGGCGCCAAGTATGTAAATAAATGGTGGTTTAAGGTAATAAAACTTGAAGGAGCTTGGCTCATCGACAACAGAAAACTGCTAGAAGAATGAACTTCCAGGAGATAATTCTCAAACTAGAGCGTTATTGGTCTGATTACGGCTGTCTTATAGTGCAGCCGTATGATTTAGAAGTGGGGGCTGGTACTTTTAGCCCCCATACTTTTTTCCGCTCCCTGGGGCCCGAGCCGTATAATGTAGCTTATGTCCAGCCTACCCGGCGGCCTACCGACGGACGCTATGGCGAAAACCCTAACCGCTTGCAACATTACTACCAGTACCAGGTAGTTTTAAAGCCGGCACCGGCCGATGTGCAACAGGTTTATCTGAACAGCTTAGAGGCTCTCGGCATTAAAGTAAGTGAGCATGATATCCGTTTTGTCGAGGATGATTGGCAGTCCCCCACCTTAGGAGCCTGGGGCTTAGGCTGGGAAGTTTGGCTTGACGGCATGGAGATAACCCAGTTTACCTATTTCCAGCAAGTCGGTGGTTTTGACTTGCAAGTGATATCGGCCGAAATTACTTACGGCCTGGAACGCATAGCTCTTTATATCCAGGACAAAGAAAGCGTTTATGACTTAAGCTGGCGTGACGGCATCAGTTACGCCGAGCTTCATCAAAACGATGAATATGAATGGAGTAAATACAACTTCGAAGAGGCTGACACTAAGATGCTCGCCGCTTTATTCAGCAGTTACGAAAAAGAAGCTAATTCTTTGCTGGATAAAGCCTTGCTCTTGCCGGCTTATGACTTCACTCTCAAGTGCTCTCATGCTTTCAATTTACTCGATGCCCGTGGAGCCATTAGCGTAAGCGAGCGTACACGCTACATCGGCCGCGTAAGAGACTTAGCCCGCAAATGCGCTGCCATGTATGTTGAGCAGCGGAAAGAAAAAGGCTGGCCTTTGTTGCCGAGAGGATAAGATGGCGGATTTCCTTCTTGAAATCGGAACGGAAGAAATACCCTCGGCGGATTTATATTCGGCAATGGAGCAGCTTTACGCTGCTTGCATCGAACTTAAGCAACAACAAAACCTGCTTTTCGACGAAAAAAAATTAGAAATCGTTGGAACGCCCAGACGTCTGGCCGTATTAATATCTGATTTTCCGGCCAAGCAAGCTGACATCGAAAGTAAGAAAGTCAAAGGACCGCCGGCCGCTGCCGCTTTCAAAGATGGAAAACCTACTCAAGCGGCTGCCGGTTTTGCCAAATCCCAGGGAGTCAAGGTCAGCGACTTAAAAATAGAGCCTACCGAAAAAGGTGATTACTTGTTTGCGGTAACCAAAATCGCCGGCAAGCCTTCTGAAAAAATATTTGCACTCGAATTGCCGGCCTTAATCCAGTCGCTGCAATTTAAAAAAGCCATGCGCTGGGAAGACAATATTCGCTTTATCCGGCCTATTCGCTGGCTGGTGGCAATGCTTGATAATAAAGTTATTAATTTTTCTTTGGGAACGCTGAAATCAGGCAATACTACCTATGGCCACCGTCTCCTTCATCCCGGTTTGCTAAAGATAGATAAAGCCGGCAATTACAAAAAAATTATGCAAAAAGCTAAAGTTGTGTCTGAGCCGGAAAAAAGAGCCAGGATTATCGAAAGGGCGCTAAATGGTATAAAAGAAGGCTTTATTAATCTAGACGATACCCGTATTCAGCAAACCTTTTGCGAAGTGGTAAATCTGGTAGAAAATCCGTCCATTTTGATAGGTCATTTTGACAAAAGATTTTTAAAACTGCCTCGTAAGGTGGTAGAGACCGTTTTACAATCTCACCAGAGGTATTTTCCCACCTCTCCCCTCACTAATGCTTTTGCGGTTATTCATAACGGAAACCCGAATAAGGTAGAACTGATTAAGCACGGCCACGAGAAGGTAGTCAAAGCCCGGCTGGAAGACGCCGAATTTTATTTGCATGAGGATACGCAAAAGAAACTGAGCGGGAGGGTTAAGGACTTAAACGGAATAGTTTTTCAAAATAAGCTCGGAACTCTCCTCGATAAGACCAAACGGCTTGAGTACTTAGTGAAGCAAATTGCTACCAAGTTAAATCTAAACGCAGGGGAGCAGAAAACCGTTGTTAAAGCGGCCGCATTGGCTAAGGCGGATTTACTTACCTCCATGGTCGGCGAGTTCGATGAACTGCAAGGCTTTATCGGAGCTGAATATGCTTTAAGAGAAGGTGAAGCTAAGCCGGTGGCTACTGCTATTGCCGAACAATATTTGCCCAGACACGGCAAGGACATCTTGCCGAAAAGCAAAGCCGGTGCTGTTCTAAGCCTGGCCGACAGGATTGACACTATCAGCGCTTATATTTCAATCGGAATTCTGCCAACCAGCGCCGGTGACCCCTATGCCCTAAGGAGGGCGGCAACCGGTTTGGTTGACATAATTCTCGTCCACAACTTACCTTTATCAATCTCCTGGTTAGCCGGTTTGGCGTATAGACGGCTGGCTAAGGATTTTAAGAATTTGGAAAAAGAGAATATTGTGGTTGAAAGAGTCTCTGATTTGATTAACCAGCGCTTGGAGTTTCGCCTATCCCAAAAGGGCATCGATTATGATATCATTAGAGCGGTCACCGCTCTAGAAATTGAGCAGCCGGTTGATTTTAAAGAAAGAGCGCAATCTTTGCAAACAATTCGCAGCAGGAACCCGAAAACTCTTCAAGAACTTATTACCGTTTTTAGCAGGGCTCATAGCATCGCCGATAGCAAGTTGGGTTTGAAAGTAAACTCAGGCTTACTTAAAGAGAAAGCGGAAAAGGTTTTTTACGAGCGTTTGCAGGGAACCGAAAAATCCATTGATAAGGAAATTCGGGTAAAGAAGTACGTAGAGGCCGTAAAACTATTGGTAACACTAAGACCAACGGTTGATAATTTTTTTGATGAGGTTTTAGTTATGGCCAATGAAGCACCCTTAAGGCGCAACAGGCATGCTTTGCTTAACCGTTTTGTGGCTACTTGTCTGAAAGTGGCCGATTTGTCTAAAATTGTGAAAACTTAGATTGACGGGTATATTATTCGGAGGTTTTTATGAAGGAGGATGCTTCCAGAAGTATGACTATGAGTAAAACCGCTACCAAGTTCGTTTATGATTTTGAAGAAGGCAACGCCAAGATGAAGTACGTGCTTGGCGGTAAAGGTGCGAATTTGGCCGAAATGACGATACTCGGCCTTCCCGTTCCCCCCGGCTTCACTATCACTACGGATGCTTGCAATATTTACAGCTCAACCAACCAATATCCGCAGGGCCTGGATGCCGAAGTTGACCAGCATCTGGCTCATATGGAAAAGAAAATGGGCAAGAAATTGGGCGACACCGACGATCCGCTTTTAGTTTCGGTAAGAAGCGGCGCTCCTTTTTCCATGCCCGGAATGATGGACACTGTCCTCAACCTCGGTCTTAATGACAACTCGGTAAAGGGTTTGATAAAGCAAACGGGCGACGAGCGGTTTTCATATGATTCCTTCCGCCGCTTTATCCAAATGTTCGGAAAAGTAGTGTTGAGAATAGAGGGACAGCTATTTGAAGACGCCATTCATGAGGCCAAAGAGAAAAAAGGCGTCAATCTTGATACCGATTTAACGGCTGCTGATTTAGTCGAATTAGTGGCTGCTTTTAAAAATATAGTCAAGCAAGAGACAGGCAAGGATTTTCCGACTAATCCGAGAGAGCAATTAAATCTGGCCATAATGGCGGTTTTTGAGTCTTGGAATAATAAAAGAGCCCAGGATTACCGGCGGCTCTACAAAATCGCCGATTCTTTGGGAACGGCTGTTAATATTCAAACGATGGTTTTCGGCAACAAAGGCGATACCAGCGCAACCGGTGTGGCTTTCACCCGCAATCCCGCCACCGGCGAGAAAGAATTTTATGGGGATTATCTGACTAATGCTCAAGGTGAAGATGTAGTTGCCGGTATCAGGATCACCAAACCGCTGATTGATTTGGGGAACGAATTATCCGAAGCCTATTCAAGGCTCATCGATGCCATGAATATCCTGGAAAAGCATTACCGCGATATGTGCGATATAGAGTTTACCATCGAGCAGGGTAAGTTATGGATGTTGCAAACCAGAGTTGGCAAACGGACGGCTGCTGCCGCTTTGAAAATTGCCGTAGACATGGAAAAAGAAGGCCTTATAGATAAAAAGACGGCTGTTATCCGTATCGAGCCAGGCCAGCTCGACCAGCTGCTTCACCCGCGTTTTGATCCTAAAGCCAAGGTTAAGCCGTTGGCAAAAGGCTTGAATGCCTCTCCGGGAGCGGCTGTAGGCAAAGCCATTTTCGATGCCGATAAAGCCGAAGAGCTGGGAGAAACCGGCGAGAAAGTGATACTTACCCGCTGGGAAACTACTCCTGATGACCTGCACGGCATGATTGCCGCTCAAGGCATTTTAACCAGCCATGGCGGCAAGACGTCTCATGCGGCTGTTGTGGCCAGAGGCATGGGCAAGCCTTGTGTAACCGGGGTCGAAGCTTTGGATATCGACATGAAAGCCCGTACTTTCACGGCCGGCGGTACTGTTGTTAAGGAAGGCGACATCATCTCAATCGACGGCACGGCCGGCACCGTAGTTTTGGGCGAAGTTCCGCTGGTGCCGCCCACTCCAACCGAAGATTTTCAAACGATTCTCGGCTGGGCCGATAAATTCAGAACCCTCGGCGTCAGGACTAATGCCGATACTCCCGAAGATGCCGCTAAAGCCCGTGAGTTTGGAGCGGCCGGAATCGGTTTGGCCAGAACGGAGCACATGTTCTTAGGCGACAGACTTCCCATCGTGCGTAAAATGATTTTGGCCGATAATGAAGAAGACAGAAACGCGGCTCTTAATGATTTACTTGAAGTGCAGCGCGATGACTTTGTTGGAATATTTAAAGCGATGGACAGCTTGCCGGTTACAATCAGGTTGCTGGATCCGCCTCTCCACGAATTTCTGCCAAATCTGACCGATTTGAAGGTTGAAATTACCAAAATGGAGTTCACCAAAGCTTCTGAGGCCGAGCTTGCCGAGAAACGGAAAATGCTCCATGCGGTTGAGTTGCAGCACGAAGCGAACCCGATGCTTGGACTTCGCGGTTGCCGACTTGGCATTATGATTCCCGAGCTTTATAAAATGCAGGTCAGAGCTATTATTGAAGCCGCTTGCAAGGTTATGAAAGACGGCGGTACTCCGGTTGTCGAGATTATGATACCTCTGGTTTCCATTGTTACCGAGCTTGAGCTTTTACGGAGCGAAACCGAGCAAGTTGTAAAAGATGTTCTTGAAGAGCAAAAAATGGATTTGGATTACAAGATCGGTACCATGATCGAGCTTCCCAGAGCGGCGGTAACTTCCGATGAGATTGCGGAGCACGCTGATTTCTTTAGTTACGGAACTAACGATCTAACACAAACAACTTTCGGGTTCAGCCGCGACGATATCGAAGGAAAATTCTTGGCTCGTTATCTAGACCGCAAGATCTTGCCTTTTAACCCTTTTGAAACGATTGACCCCGGTGTCGGCAAAGTACTGAAAATCAGTGCCGATTTGGGACGTAAGACCAAGCCGGAAATAAAGCTGGGTGTTTGCGGCGAGCACGGCGGGGACCCAGACTCGGTCAAATTCTTTCATGAGGTAGGATTAGCTTACGTAAGCTGCTCTCCGTATAGGGTTCCCTTAGCCAGACTGGCCGCCGCCCAAGCTGCTTTAGCTGAAGAGCTTGGAGAGATTACGACAAGCAAATAGCTTAGTTGCAATATCAGGGCTATATCTGTAGCTTTAAGATATGGAAAATATTCGTCAGGCTATAGAGGAGTTCGAGGAGCAGCATTTATCAAAATATGCCTGCTTAAGCTCCAAATCAAAAGGGCGCCTAAGAGCATCTTCCCAATGTGCAATCAGGACGGTTTTTCAGCGCGATAAGGACAGGATAATCCACTCCAAGGCTTTTCGCCGTCTGGCTCATAAAACCCAGGTTTTTCTGGCTCCCGAAGGAGACCATTACCGTACCCGCCTTACTCACACTCTGGAAGTAAGCCAAGTTTCAAGGACTATAGCCAGGGCTTTAAAGCTCAACGAAGATTTAACTGAAGCGATAGCCTTAGGCCATGATTTAGGCCACACCCCTTTCGGTCATGAAGGCGAGGACGCCCTGAATGATTGCCTGAAAAATCTGAAAGGCAAGGCGAAAAAGAGCTTTAATCATAATGAGCAAAGCTTACGGGTTGCAGATAAACTAGAGTACGGCGGCCGCGGTTTAAATCTTACATACGAGGTCAGGGACGGTATTCTAAACCACACCGGCCCAAAAAAACCGGCCACTTTGGAAGGCCAGATTGTAAAAATAGCCGACAGGATTGCCTATGTTAATCATGACATCGATGATGCTCTGAGGGCCTCGATTCTTAAAGCCACTGATCTCCCCGGACAAGCGATTAAAGTTTTGGGCCAATACCAGGCTCTGCGCATAAACACCTTGGTTAACGATATCGTGGAAGAGAGTGAAGGAAAAAACTCCATAAAAATGAGCGCCAAGGTCCACGATGCCTTAATTGAGTTAAGACAATTCCTGTTCAAGAACATCTACAAGCATTCTGAAGCCAAGGTTGAAGATACCAAGGTAAAAAGAGTCGTTGAACTGCTTTTTAATTATTATCTTCAAAACGCCGAACAAATCAGCGAAGCGAACGGCTCTTCGTCTTCTAAGTTAGAGAAAGTTTGCGACTACATCGCCGGCATGACCGACCGCTTTGCTATTGCTAAGTTCAACGAACTCTACATTCCCAAAGTTTGGTCACTTAAATAACAGAGAGGCCTCGGGGCCCAAAAGCCACCCCTCGGCCGATTATAATATGCTTGCCAAAATAGCCGCTTGCAGCTAAAATGGCTTAGAGAAACCTACTGATTGAAAGGGGAGATATGAATCCTAGTGTAACCGAGGAGGAAAAAGTGGCTGAAGTTACTGTTAAGAGAAGCGTAACTGAGCCGCCACAAAACGATAGTGCTTTCGGGCCGAAGTTTTTTATGATTTTGAGTATTGTTCTTATGGGTGTCTTGGCAGTCGCTGCCTTTATGGATAAAAGACCCTTTATGGAGGGGGCAGTCGCTTATGTCCCGCCTATCGCCGGCCTACTATCTTTGTTATTTGCTGCTTACTACGCTTACGTAGTTTTGCAAAAACCGGCCGGTAGTGAAACTATGCGCGCTATTTCCAAAGCCATCCAGGAAGGCGCGATGGCTTTTTTAAAGCGCGAATATACGACCGTCGCTGTTTTTCTAGTAGTAGTAGCAGCGGTTATCGGTTTTGCTATAAGTTGGTTCTCTGCTATTGCCTATGTGGTCGGGGCTGTTCTAAGCGGAACTGCCGGCTTCGTAGGACTTAGAATTGCTACCAAGGCAAACGCTCGTACAACTAATGCTGCTCAAAAGGGTTTGGTCTCCGCTTTGGAAGTTGCCTTTAAGGGCGGCTCGGTTATGGGTTTGACGGTAGCCGGCCTGGGCCTTTTGGGCTTAAGCTTGGTGTTTTTGGTATTCAAAGTCTATCTGAATAATCCTAAGGCAGCCGAGATTGTGGCCGCTTTTGGGCTTGGCGCTTCTTCAATAGCTTTATTCGCCAGGGTTGGCGGCGGTATTTTTACCAAAGCCGCTGATATTGGCGCCGATTTAGTCGGCAAGGTCGAGGCCGGTATTCCTGAAGATGATCCCCGGAATCCGGCAGTAATAGCGGATAACGTTGGCGACAATGTCGGAGATGTTGCCGGCATGGGAGCGGACCTTTATGAGTCTTATGTCGGCTCAATTGTTGCTCCTATCGCTTTGGGAGCGGTACTTTTCCCGGGCGTATTAACCGGCATGATTCTTCCCATGCTTATTGCCGCTGTCGGAATCGTTGCTTCAGTTATCGGCATGAATTTTGTTAAAACCCAGGAAGGCGGTCATCCTGGCCGGGCTTTAAGTCTGGGAACCTATACGGCTGCTATTCTCTCAGCTGCCGGTTCCGCCGGCCTGGTTTATTGGCTTTTAGGAGCCGATAAAATGTGGTTTGTCGGCTCAATAGTAGCCGGACTTGCTTCCGGTATGGCTATCGGCCAGATCAGTGAATACTATACATCCGATAAGTATAAACCGGTTAAAGAAATAGCCAACACTGCCAAGACCGGCAGTGCTACCGTAATATTGGAAGGTCTTTCCGAGGGCATGCTTAGCACGGCGGGTTCAATTATTGTTTTGGTTACAGCAATTGCTGCAGCCTACTTAGCCGGAGAAAAAGCTATGATAGGGGGAGGCGGCATTTACGGTATCGCTTTGGCAGCTATCGGTATGCTTTCTACAACCGGCATCGTGGTAGCGGTTGACGCTTACGGCCCGATTGCCGATAATGCCGGCGGCATAGCCGAGATGGCCGGTCTTGACCCGAAAGTTCGCGAAGTAACCGACAATTTAGATTCAGTCGGTAATACAACGGCCGCCATTGCCAAGGGTTTTGCTATTGCTTCAGCTGCTGTTACGGCTCTAGCTCTTTTCAAAGCTTTTATAGAAGCGGTCGGTCTTCACAGTATTGATATTACCAAATACCAAACGGTTGTCGGCTTATTCCTTGGAGGTATGTTCCCGTTCTTCTTTAGCGCGGCAACAATTAAAGCAGTTGGCCGGGCCGCTCACAAGATGATTGAGGAAGTAAGGCGCCAGTTCAGGGAAATCCCCGGCCTTAGAGAGGGAAAAGAAGGCGTTAAGCCGGATCATAAAAGCTGCGTCGACATTTCCACCTCAGCTGCTTTAAAGGAAATGATGATTCCCGGAATGACGGCAATTATTGCGCCTATCATAATCGGCTTGTGGGATCCTGAAGCTCTGGGAGCCTTTTTAGCCGGGTCTTTGGTAACCGGTTTCTTGATGGCTATTATGATGGCCAATTCCGGCGGGGCTTGGGATAATGCCAAGAAATATATCGAAGCCGGCCATATGGGCGGAAAAGGAACCGATGCTCACGCAGCTGCTGTTGTCGGCGATACGGTCGGCGATCCTTTTAAAGATACGGCCGGTCCCAGTATGAATATTTTAATAAAGGTAATGACCGTCGTTGCTTTAATCTTCGCACCCGTTTTCGTTCAATATCAAGGGTTTAGTTTTATTACTAATCTTTTTAAATAAGCTGCCTGCCAATCTAAGCGAGGCTTTAGCAACATTTTATGAGTTTGATATCCGAAGAATCAATTAATGCTATCAGGGGAAAAGCCAATCTGGTTGATACTATCTCCGATTACGTAACCTTAAAAAAAACCGGCCGCAGTCATAAGGGTTTGTGCCCTTTTCACCAGGAAAAAACACCCTCTTTTGTAGTTGACAGCCAAAAGCAGCTCTATCATTGTTTTGGCTGCTCAGAAGGCGGCAATGTTTTTAATTTCGTCATGAAGATTGAAAACCTGGATTTTTCCGAAGCGGTTGAGTTTGTCGCCCAAAAAGTTGGTCTTCAAGTGAAATATATTTCGAAGGGCAAAAACGAGCACTTTCAAGGCCAAAAAGAGCGCTATTTACAGATGAACAAGGAGGCGGCGGATTTTTATCATTACTTGCTAATGAAAAGCGAGCAAGGCCAAGAGGCCCGCGATTACTTAAAAAGCCGCGGTTATGGCCAAAATGTTGCTACTACTTTTAAGATTGGCTATGCGCCGCTTAACAAACGCTCGCTTTTAAATAGTTTGCTCAAGAAAGGTTTTAAGCAGGCAGAGATCTCCGGTTTGGATTTAGCTTATAAATCAAGCAGTGGCGAAGTCAGAGACCGTTTTTTTAACCGGCTGATGTTTCCTATCGAAGATGCCCGCGGCAATATCGTCGGTTTCGGCGGACGCGGTTTGACCAAAGAAGCCGTGCCCAAATATTTGAATTCGGCGAACACCCCTCTTTTTAATAAAAGCAAGCAGTTTTACGCTCTTAACTTGGCTAAAAATGAAATAGTCCATAAGGACCAGGCCATACTGGTAGAAGGCTACACCGATGTAATTTCCATGTACAAAGGCGGGTTCAAAAATACGGTGGCTACCTTAGGGACGGCTTTGACGGTTGAACACTTGCAGATACTGGCCCGTTTTTGTGCCAGTGCTATAATGCTTTTTGATTCCGATACCGCCGGAGTGAAGGCGGCCAGCCGCTCTATTGAGTTTGCCGATGCCACTAACCTGGAGCTCTTGGTTGCCGTATTGCCCGAAGGCGATCCGGCTGATTTTATTGCTAATAAGGGCCCTGTTGAAATGCAAACGGTTTTATCCGGCGCTCTGCCGCTGGCCGATTTTTGCCTCAGGCAAATTGTGGCGGACGCCGACCTCTCAACGCCGAAAAAGCGTATTAAAGCAATAAGTGAGGCTTTTGAGTTAATTGCTAAGCAAAAAAATGCTATTCTTGAGCAAGAGTATTTGCAGAAGCTCGCAAAACTTACCGGGGTTCCCATTTCCAACTTAACCGTGGAGTACAATAAGAAACACAAAGCAGCAGCAAGCCGTCAAACGGACGATAAGACCGCACCGAATGGTGTTTTATCGGCCGAAGAAAAAGCGGAAACTCTATTACTGGCAATAATAATCGAAAACTCGCAGTTTCTTAAGGAAAATAGAAATGCACTTGAAGCGGCCGATTTTGTAAATGAACAAAATAAAGAGCTGTTCAAGATATTAGAATCCGGTAAGAGTGATATAACTAAATTAGTCGGCACTATCGAGGACGCTAAATTAAGGAAACATTTAAGCGCCTTGTGTTTTATTGAAAAGCCGGCTAATTTGCAGCAAGCATACTTTGAAGTTAGCAAAAAAATAAAGGATTTTGCCCTAAAAAGGAGAATTAATGTAATAAAGGGTGATTTGGAAAAAACAAATCCGCTGAATTCGCCCAAAGAATATGATAAATTATTTAAACGGCTTATCGAGCTTGAGGCAAGGAGACGAGACTTATTGGAAGCTAGGAGTAATTAATTGGCACAATCGAAAGAAACGGAATTAGAGGAAGTTCAGAATTTAATCAAAAAAGGTAAGGGTAAAGGCCACTTGAGCCCGGACGATGTGGCTGAGGCCCTCCAGGATTTGGACCTTACGACCGAACAGACCGAGTCGGTCTATTCGCTGTTGCTGGAGAAGGGCATAGACATCATGGATGAGGAAGAGGAAGAGGACATAAAAGAGGAAGAAGTGGCTAAATTATCTTTAGCTGAAGAAGGTGTCAGCACATCAAACGCAGAAGCCGCCGCCGCCGCCGCTGCCGATAGTGAAGCTATCCAAAAGCGCTTCAGGCTGGTTGGTAAAGCTCCTACCAGCGATCCGGTACGGATGTACTTAAAGGAAATCGGCCGCGTCAGTCTCCTTACGGCCTCAAAAGAAGTTGTTTTAGCCAAAGCTATCGAGGCCGGAGAGAAGGCCGCCAAAAAACTGGAAACTAAGCATATTCCGGATAAAAAAGAAAGACGAAAACTGGAAAGAGCCGAGCGTGAGGGTTGGGCGGCTAAAAGAAAACTGGTAGAAGCTAACCTGCGCTTGGTGGTTAGCATTGCCAAGCGCTATGTTGGCCGGGGCATGCTTTTTCTGGATTTGATCCAGGAAGGCAATCTGGGCCTGATAAGAGCGGTTGAAAAGTTTGACTACAAAAAAGGGTTTAAGTTTTCAACTTATGCTACTTGGTGGATAAGGCAGGCTATTACCAGGGCCATTGCCGACCAAGCCCGGACTATCCGCATTCCGGTTCATATGGTTGAAACAATCAACAAGCTGGTCAGAATCCAGCGCCAGCTTTTGCAGGATTTCGGCCGGGAACCCTTACCCGAAGAAATTGCCAAGGAAATGGATATGCCGACTTCCAAGGTCAGGGAAATACTTAAAATCTCCCAGGAGCCGGTTTCCCTGGAAACGCCGATTGGCGAAGAAGAAGATTCCCAGCTGGGTGATTTTATTGAAGACGAAGAAGCCGTTGTGCCGGTGGATGCGGCCTCTTTTTCTTTGTTACAAGAGCAGCTGCGTGATGTCTTGGAAGAGCTCAGCGACCGGGAAAGAAAAGTCATCGAGCTTCGTTTCGGCTTGATTGACGGCCATCCCCGTACTCTGGAAGAAGTTGGCCGGGTTTTTAACGTAACCAGAGAGCGCATTCGCCAAATCGAGTCAAAAACTTTGGGAAAACTGAGGATTCCGCACCGAAGCGAGCGCCTTAAAGATTATTTGGAATAGATTTAAAGTTTGAAATTTAATTGCCGATATTGAATTTAGCCGCTTAATCCTGTTGAAAAGCCGCTTAGGATTAGGCGGCTTAACTTTTTCCGATTCTAATATCAGCAAGGGGCCAGGCGTATTCGTAAAGATGCAGCCCCTTTGAGCAGGCGATTATTTCTCCATCGTCCACGCCGATTTCCTCGGCCATATATTCTTTTAGCAGCTGTAAGCCGGCCAAATTAACCGGAAAGCCGCTCCATAAATCCCAGCTACGGAAATATACCATGAAGTGTAATTTTCCATAACGGATTCGGGTATCGACTTGGCGCAAACAGGGCGGGTCATCCAGGTGGATCGATTCGGGTGAGCAAACCGCCATGCAAGCCTGGTTCGTTCCGTGGCCTTCTTCTTTGTACATGCGGATAACTTCTTTGATTTGAGGTTCCAGAAACTCGCCGTAAGTATACTGCTCGTTCTTCTGTTTCTCGGACGTCATCAAGTAAAGCAGATAGTTTTGCACATATTCATCGGTGGCTGGCGGGCTCAGGCCCAGGCCGGGGGGGATATCGGGAATAAACGGTCTCGTAGATGGGTGCGTGATTTTAATAGTGATGAAATCGAGCTCTTTGCGTTTGGTGCCTTTGTAGCTGCCGCGCTCGATTGTGTATTCATACCCCCTTTTGACAACTTCATAGATGGCTTGAAACCAGGCATCAGGCAAGTCCCGGGCTGTAAATTGAGAGAGAGTTAAGCTATCTTTAGTTTCGGCTTTTTGGGTTAGCGCACGTTCCAAAGTAGAATAATAATATCATATAAGAGCAACTGCACTCAGTACTTTATATTAAGATTTTTCTTTCACTCGTCATGTTCTCGCCGGCGAATACTAACATCATAATACTGCGCTCTTTGACAAAAGCCTGGTCCGGCGCTTATAATGTATACAAGTGATTGAAAGTACTCCGGGATATTTCTTAATCAGAACCCACTTTTAAGCTCACTCATTTTAACGAACCCAAGGTAAGGCAATTAATATGTATAATTTGAAATCATTTCGTCATGACTTAATTGCGGGAGTAACTGTTGCGCTTGTTGCTCTGCCAATGGCTCTTGCTTTTGGCTATGCTTCCGGCGTCGGTGCGGCAGCCGGTTTATACAGCGCTATTGCCGCAGGCATCGTTGCTTCTCTTTTTGGTGGCTCTAAGTTTCAAATTACCGGCCCCACCGGCGGAATGATTGCCGTACTTGTCTTGGTAGTCTCGAAATACGGTGTAGAAAAAGCGCTTCTTGCCGGTTTGATGGCTGGCGTTTTCCAAATTATTTTCGGCTATGTAAAATTGGGCAAGTTGATTAAATATATTCCCTTCTCTGTTGTGACTGGTTTTACGGCTGGAATTGCTTTCGTAATAATTCTTAGCCAAAAGGCTATTATTACCAAAGCACCGATAATCGTGATTATAACCGTCGTTTTGAGCTTTGTTATCAGGCGCTTGTGGCCAAAGATACCTGTTAGCCTTATTACAGTGATAGCAGTTACCGTAATTGTTGAGCTTTTGCATATTCCAACGCCAAGGCTTGGAGCTATTCCGGCAACCCTGCCCCTACCCTCACTGCCGGCTTTTTCTCTCAATAGCATTAGAGAACTCTTTAAGCCCGCCTTAATATTGGCTAGCTTGGGCTCAATAGAATCGCTGCTATCAGCTGTTGTGGCTGACGGAATGACGCCGGATGAGCATCATGACAGTAATCGTGAGTTAATTGGGCAAGGATTGGGCAATATTGTTGCTCCGTTATTCGGAGGGATTGCGGCAACAGGGGCAATCGCTCGTACAGCCGTCAACATAAAAGCCGGAGCAAGCACTAGAATATCGGGAGTTATTCACAGTTTAACCATTTTGGCTTTGATGATTTTTCTATCACCTTTGGTTTCAAGAATACCGCTAGCTGTTCTAGCGGGGGTTTTGGTTGTAGCCGCAATAAGGATGATCGAATGGGATAATATTGTTTTACTTTACAAGAGTTCCCGCGATGCTCTGGCGGTTATGGGACTCACATTAGCAGTAACGGTTTTTGTTGACCTTGTCACGGCCGTTGAAGTTGGTCTTATTGCCTCAGGCATTCTCTTTATCTATCGGATGAGTAATTTGGGAATATACCAAGACGCGTCTTTAATTGATGAAACAAATAGCTGTGAAGTTGCACTTGATGTTGATCCGCACATAGTTGCTTATAGAATAGATGGGCCACTTTTTTTTGGTGCGGCTGAACGGTTTGTGAAGACGACAACTGCTCACCCTAAAATAAATTTTTTAATCCTCAGAATGCGGCGGGTTCCAATTATTGATACAACAGGTATTTTAGCGTTGCTCAGTATACATAAGCAGCTTGAGCGTCAGGGTTGTCAATTATTGCTAAGCGGCTTGCAAGACAACGTTAAAGAAAAAATTAAAGCTACTGGCGCTTGGGAGGAGATTGGTGAACAGAACATATTTGATTGGACTCGCGATGCCAAAATTGCTGCTCAAGAGCGCTTGTCAAATAAGCATCAAGTAATTATCCGAAACGAATTACGAACAAGCTAGCAACAATTTTTGCGATGTTTTTTAACGCCGATCAGTTTCTTCGGGAATTTGGGAGCATGGGAAATAGCTTCCAGGGCTTCTCTTTCGGTTTTACCCATCTTGCAACAGCAAGGAGCTGATTTACGGCATTTAAGGTTTTTGTCTGCTCTTGGCATAACTAACTCCTTTGTTGTTAGTTACATCGGCAGAAAGCAAAAAAAACTTTAGGTGATTAAGGGGAGGCCAAAGCAGCTTCTTCTCTTAATTTAGCAAAAAGCTCTTTGACGCTGATTATGGCGTCATTGCGCCAGGCGTTTTCGCCGGCAAAGGCAAAACCGCTTTTAAGGCGGCCTTTCTTGGCATTAACTAGAGCCAGAGTTATACAGTAAGGACTTTTTTCAGGCTCGCAAGTTTTCAAGCAATGATAAGGGCACTTGAAAGGTATCGTTTCCCCGTGCTCAACTTTTTCAAGGAACTCATTTCTTATGGCCCGTCCGGGCAGACCTACGGGGGAGTTGATTAAAACCACATCTTCTTTTTTGGCATCCAGATAGGTTTGCTTGAAGGCATCGCTGGCATCGCATTCTTTTGTGCAAACAAAACGGGAGCCCATTTGCACGCCGGCTGCTCCCAGTTTAAGGTATTTCACAATATCCTGGCCGGTAAAAATACCGCCGGCGGCAATTACCGGGATGTCTTGTTTGTACTTTTCAATCCACGGCTTTACGGCTTCGATAACTTTTACAACAATATCTTCGAGGCGAATGCGCTCGGGGTGCTCAAGTTCCTCTCTGTTAAAGCCAAGGTGGCCACCGGCCTTCGGCCCCTCAACAACAAAAGCGTCCGGCATTTTCTTATGACGGCGGTCCCAGGCTTGGCAAATGATGGAAGCGGCTCTTTCCGAAGAGATGATAGGCACTATTTTAGTATTGCTGCCTTTAGTATATTGCGGGAGCTTTAAAGGCAGACCGGCGCCGCTAAAAATAAAGTCGATTTTTTCCTTTACGGCACCTCTAACCATGTCGGCATAGTTATTAATAGCCCCTAAAAAATTAACGCCAATCAGGCCCTTGCTTGAGGCGCGGGCTTTTCTTATTTCACGGCTAAGTACTCTTATATTGGCTTGAAGAAAGTTTGTCCGAAAGTCGGGTTCTTCCATCCCTAAGCCGACGCCGGAAATAATACCGATGCCACCTTCGTTTGCAACCGCGGCAGCCAAGCCCGACATCGAGATGCCGACGCCCATACCGCCTTGGATAACGGGAATTTCAGCTATTGAGTTACCGATTTTTAATTGAGGAAATTGAAACATTTGATTTGTTGTCAACCACTATAGCACAAAACAGCGCGAGCCCGAACCCCTCTAAGCTTGATATCTTTTAAGATGGAAAAGCACTAAAATTAGTTAGTGAGATTTTTTGTTAAAGGGACGAGATTTCGCAAAATGTTAATATTACTTGCCTCGATAGCTTTCTTAGTTATTCTGCTGCTGCTTTCACTAAACATTGCCTTTTCTTTCTTTAGCTATCTAAGTAAGCCGAAGGATTTGCAAGTTGCTAAAAATAAAGGTGAAAACCTGCTCGGCTTGAGAAATAGCACGGTTATGATGGTGGGAGCTCACCCGGACGATGCCGATTGGTATGTTGGCGGGACTCTTTCCGTGCTTCACGAAAAGGGCAATAAGGTGGTTGTTGTAGTGGCAACCTCGGGTGAGAAAGGCGGCAATGCGGGTAATTTGGGTAGGATAAGGGAAAACGAACAATTAAAAGCGGCCAAGATTCTCGGCTATGACAAGGTTGAGTTCTTGCGCTTTCCCGATGGAAATCTTAAGGCCTCCGAGCAGCTTGTTGGCAAAATAAAGAATTTAATTGATGAATACGAGCCATCGGTCGTTTTTACCTTTGATTCGGTTAAGGAAGGCTATATATACCGCCATCCGGATCACAAAGCCAGTGGTGAAGCTACCCTCGAAGCATTAAGAGGGAAAAGCGGGGTTGAAACGTACCTGTTTCATAGCAGTAGTAACGATGTAATAGTTGATATAACTTCTGCTCAAGATTCCAAGATAAAAGCCCTTACCGCTCATAAAAGCCAGGGAGTTGGCGGGTCAAGCCGGTACAGGCGCTTATTTTTCTTTACCGGGCGCCGTCCGGCCGGTTCGGCTTTGGATTTTTCGAGTGTCGGGATACGCTACGGCGAAATGTTTCGCAAACTCTAGCTTATTCGAAGCTCACCGAATAAGTTACATTTATGTTAGCCATATTGTCAGCGGCGGAAATCATTATTTTACCTTTTGCATTTGCTTTGGAAAAAGAAAGAATCCCGGCATCCTGGATAGCTTCAGCCGGCGGTAAGGTAACCTCAAATTGCTTGGCTTCCAAATTTTTCTTGTAAAAAGCCATAATCGTCTCGTTGTTATCTTTTGTTTCGAAGATTACCATAAAAGAAATTTTGCCTGCCGGGTCGGTTTGTCTCTGGCTTATTTTTATCTTTGCTCCTTCATAGACCAAGTAACTGGGAAAGTCTTTAGGCGCGTGGCCGACATAGGCCTCAACCGTCTTGCCGCCAATTATTTTCTTTACTCGTATACCTTTTTTGCTGGTAGATACACCGGTCATTGACTTTACGAAATCGAAGCCGACCGATTTTTTAAGGGTTTTTATTCCAGCAAAGAGGATTGCGCCTAATGTTAACGAAACTCCGATAATCGCCAGTAATTTGAGGTAGTTGAATTTATATCCGACATTAGTTGTTTGCTCTTTTCGTTGTCTTACTTCCTCGGCGAACTCTACTTCAGCCGGAGTTTGAAATGACTTCAGGCAAAGGTTGCAGTACTTGGAATTATCGGGATTTTCACTTCCGCAATGTGGACATTTCATAAATCAATTATCGGAGAAATTTTGCAAAAGGTAAACTTTAATAGCAAACGTATTTGCTAGCTGAGATTAGGAGAGAGAATTCTTATTAAGAATACGCTGACGTTGCCGATTATTAATAACAGCAGCGAATAAAAACTGAATGAAAAAAGGGAATGAGCGGCAGGATTGCCTCTTTCTAAAACCTCCAACTCAGTGACGTCGATAATCTCGCAAGCGCCCGGGCCGGAATCAGTCCCTACGGTACTGGACACTAAATTAATCTCCGGGTCTTCTGTTTGGTCACCGGAAGTATTACGGCCGTAAATTTTTACCAACCGGCCCTTGATTTTTATTTGGTCTCCGATTGAGAGATTTCTTATTTCCTCCTCCAACCGGCTATCGCGAATAATCAAGTGATCGTTAGCGGCTTGGTGATTATTGAACTTTAAGTCTCCAAACCACATCCAGCGCCCCTGCCTGGAATCTTGGCTAAAAGTTAAGCTATTGCTTTGATAAGCTCTGGTTTTCACGTTATCTCCCCATATCAATAGAAAGTCGACTGGATATATGCTGTCCTCTTTGTTAAACCCCCAGCTAGCGTAGTCATACTTGCTGACAATCAAAGCATTTATTTCAAAGTCGTAAAGCGGGGTGAGCTCCAGATCGAATCCTCCCTTGTTGAATTTGATGACGTCCTTGTTTATTGGTTCGGTTTGGATGGGCTCCTGCAAAAGCGCGGGATGGATGTTATCGACGTTGCGGTAGTTACTTTTAGCAAAGAAAGACCAAGCAAAAAGTAGCAATCATTCTCCTTTGTGAAGTTTCTTTTTATATCCCCAAAGCCCTTCATTCTATTTCCGATAAAATAATAACGGAGGTCAAAATGGGTGTTTGTCCAGCAGCTACCTTTGAAGCAGCCGATGGTTTTTGTGAAGGAAAGAACGGCGGCAGGGCTTGCGTCTACATAACAGGAACGTTTTGCAGCGGTACTATTCAAGGAACGCAGGTGGACTCGCTTGCAATTCCCTCAGGGCAAATCAAGCTCTAATGTTTGCGATAATCGACTTGGCCGTATCGTGGCTAGTTTTTAGCCTATTTACTAAACCTGCTTCTAGTTTTAAACGCTGGGCTATTTCAATGAAATCTTCAAGATTTAAAAGCAACCCCTGGTAAAATGCCAAGGTTAATTTTTTTTGTTCAGAAGTCATTTTAGGAAGCGCTGCCAGTACTTGTTCGTTAAGGTTATCTATATTTCCGCATAATTTATCAGTTGCTAAAGAAATTGCTTTATCGATATTTGCGCTAGGTATCTTAGGATTATTGACAAATATTTCTTTGACTGTGAGCAATGCATCAAGCTGCCTTGATGAGCCGATTACATGAGCAGCATTAACAATTATGTTAGCCCCCGGTACCACAGAAGATGCTACCAACTTATCCTGAGCGGCCATTGCCGGAGTAGCTGTACTTAACATCAGAAGTATTACCAACGCGGTGCTGATTAAAAGATTTATTTTTCGCATGAAAGCCTCCTTATTATTTTTCTAGTATACGCTTGGTAAGAAGAATTGTTAACTGGAAGCTAGCAAAATGGACGTTCAAAAATTTCGCTCCCCTCATAATAAAAAATTGGAACCAAATTATTAATGACCTGGAAAACATCGATAAGCTTAAAGAGCTGATATCAGCATAAATGTAACCAGCTAGAGGATAGCTACCTTTTACTAACACTCACATATTTCGACAAAAAAATAAGATTCTTTAATAAGGCAATTACAATTAAATACTTACAGACTATTTACGGTGTAAGTTATCGTTACTGATCTAAGAGCTAAATTAGTATCTGTTCCCGAGTTAAATGTTAAATACATAATGTAATATCGATTGCTATTGTCAATTGTAATATTTGGATTTGTATCTTCATCAGAGCCACTGCCACCACTTTCTGCAGAATCAAGGAAATTTGAGGTAGTTATCAAAGCCCCGTTGGTATTATTAACTATCATATAACTGCGAAGATTGTTTGAGGCATCAGCATCATAATAATACATAGTAATATTAGTAATACTCGCACCGTCTGGCAGAGATACTGGAGCATATGCTGTATCAGTGTTTCCCGACACCCTGTAAACGCCAAATCCTTTGGTGTTGTCATAAGCTAGTACAATGTTGTTGTCTTTCGGCTGAAAAGCTACACCAGGGATAGTAATCACTTTAGTATCTGCTGAAGAATAGTTGAAATCAGTTGCAGTTACACTACCGGAAACAATACCCCCTGATTTTGGATAATAATTACTTGTTGCGCTTGCTTGTGTTAGATATGCCGAAGATGCGTTAGCCTGGGTAAGATAAGTGCTGGAAGCATCAGCCTTAGATAGATAAGTATTGCTGGCATCTGAGGTTTTTAAATAACTAGCAAGCAGACTAGATATGTCTGCCTTTTTATAAAAATCTGAATTGATAGCAGTTTTTGTATAGTAGCGGCTATTACTTTGTTTTTTTGAGTAGTAATTTTTCTTAAGCCAATTAAGGGTTACTGTAGTAACTTTGGCCTCAATGGGCGATACTAAAAAACTGCCAATCATAATACCTATAATTAAATAGATTAAACTCTTCTTAGACTTTTTCATAACAATTCCATTCACTTGCTATTAGTTTCGGCAGCTCCATAAAAAACTTTAGGAAAATAAAAATAGGCAACGCCTTTAGGCATTACCTATTTTGCTCCCCGGGTAGGACTCTAACCTTGAAGCCAGTTTCACGGGAAACTGGCCACTTAACTTAAAACAATATAATCTGTTAGAATAATTCACTGTTTAATAGCAATTGATAATTGCTAATTCTTGATTGATAATTGAATAACATTCCCCGGTAGCTCAATCGGTAGAGCGGATGGCTGTCAAAGGCAGCCCTCACTGGAAACAGTGGGGTGAAAAGTGGGTGAATTCAGGGAAGCCTAAGCCAAATTGGTATGGTAATCCTGAGCCAAGCCTCATCTCTTAAATAGGGATGTTGAAGGTGCAGAGACTAGGATTGACCGAAAGGAATAATATCCATTTAGCGCCCACCACCTAAAGCTTTTTAGCAATGGTGAAGAGATAGTCCGGCCCCAGAGGAAACTTTGGGATAAGTCGTAACCATTAGGTCGTAGGTTCGAGTCCTACCCGGGGAGCCACATTTGACTTTGAGGTGTTTTCAGGCGATAACACCTCAAATAAGCTGCACATCTTTGTGGTTCCAATAATTCCATTTTGAAAATAGATTCCTTCTGGAAAAATGATACTTTGGAACCGCTGCTTTAAATCAATATTTGAATCAAGCCATAACTTATCAATATTTTTTACAAAGTGATTACAATAATTAATACAGCTTTCAACGTCATTCATTTCAGTTAAAAGTTCATTTAGTTCAATTGTTTTAACCATGACTTCGTTATCTATTTCTTGCTTTTGTTGTTGGAAAGTGTCTTTATCAAACGTGCCATTTATAACCAGCTCGGTTATTCGTTGCTGTTTTAATTTAAAACCGGCAATTTCTTTATCTAGCTTACGCTTTTGACTTTTCCTGGCAAATTGCCGTTCATCCCAAACTTTCTTAACTATGCTTTGAAATCTTTCCAGGGTTTCATCCGTAGGCTTTACCTTATTCAAATGTTCGATAAATTTAGCTTCAAGCTCTTCCTTGCTTACATTTAAATGGCCTGGAATTGTACAGCGGTAATTGGCATATTTTTTAGTTCTACCCCTCGACCAACTACCGGTTAATGGTTTATCACATTCTGGGCACCTTACAAAGCGTCTCAAGGGAAAATCTGGGTTGTTTCTTTCTTTTGGTTTAAAGCTTGGTTTTCTGCCGTTTAAAATCAGTTGAACAACTGAAAAATCCTCTTCACTGATAAGTGGCTCGTACTTACCCCTTATGGGCTCTTCAAGCAAATTATGCTTCATAAAACCCATATATAAAGGGTTTCTTAAGATAAGATTCAATGTTTGTTTAGAGGCTCTTTTAAAACCTATTTCTTTAAGCTTTTGGATAATATCAGTCTGCTTATACAAACCGGTCTTGTATAACTCAAAAGCTTTTTTAACATAAACCGCTTTTTCATTTGGCACTAGGTTTGATTTGCCCTCAAGGCCTTTCTCGAATTTATAGCCAACAGGTGCAGCCGAAACCCATCTACCCTCTTGAAGCGCTTTTTTCATTCCTAAAATGGTTCTTTCAGCTCTCAAATCATTATCAAATTGAGCAAGAGTTGCAAGCATATTAGCTGTTAGCTTACCGACGGGAGTATTATCGATATGCTCGGTTGCTGATTTAAGCTCAATACCAAGCTTACTAAAAGCTAGTCTTAAAGCCGATGAATCGGAAACATCTCGGCTTAAGCGGTCAAGCTTGTGAACAATAACGTAATCGATGTCTTTCTTGTTGAGGGCTATAAACTTAAGAAGATTTTGGAGCTGGGTTCTATTAGCAGTTTTGGCGCTTTCACCACGTTCTATGAAGCGCTTTACTACTTCATAACCATTACATTGAGCAAATTTAAGACATTCTTGTTCTTGCGTTTCCAGGCTATAGCCTTCGGTTTGCTCTTTGGTTGATACTCGACAATAAATAACAGCTTTCATATTAATCTTAATCCTTATTTATTATCCAAGCTTACCATTTTCTCTTTAGCCTTGCTGGCCTTATCTTGCAAATACTTATCAATCAGCAAGTTGGCTAAGAGATAAAGAGCTTCTTCTTGGTCTTGTTTGTTTAGTTTTGCGGAATTTTCATTAGTAATTTTCATTTTTTAGCAATAAAAAAACCGCTCCAAGCAGTCTTTTAGCTTGGTAGCGGTTATAAAAGATTATTTTAGGTGTTAAGAATTGTTAAGGTTAGAGTAACCTTTGTTTGAAGTAACTAAAGCTTATTGTTTAAAAACTGGAGGTTATCATTTCTTCAATGGTAAAATCACGCTCCTTTTTCCTGGCCTCAAGTTTAACTTCTTCCTTGGTAGCCGGTAATTTTTCAGGGTTTAAAGCAACTCCATAAATGCCTACTGCCTTAAGGATATGTACGGCAGCCGCTAGGGAAGAGTTATCTAACAAAGCGTTATCATCAATAAATTTTTCCATAATCTCAATCGCTTTAGGCACTAAGTTGCGTAATCTATCAATTGATGAACCCCAAACCTCTCGGCGTTTTTTGTTTAACTCGACGATAAAGCCGCTATCTTCTGTTTTCCAGCGCCAAAGCGTAGTTCGGGAGATGTTTAGCTCTTTGGCGATTTCAGTATCGGTTTTACCGGTTACAATTAAGGAAATAGCTAATTGCTGATTGTCAGAAATGTTACATTCCGTTTCATTTTGTTTCATAATTCATGCTCCTTGTTCTGGCCTTGTCTAACTTTTTTTAATGGCATAGATGAGCGATTTAAGATTTCTTAATTGATTTTGATATTCCAAAGGATTAACTAAGGCGTTTCCAGCATAAAAATCTTTAATGCTAGCTTCCAAATCTTTGTCTGAATTAATGGTAAAGGTTAGCTTTCCTAGGTGGTTTTCGGTTTGTTTTAGTTGATAGTCTTTTGCTAATAGAAAAGCCGTTAAATAAAAATCAGTGGTTCGGTATTCTTTATTCATTTTCCCCCTGTTTTTGGGCATAAAAAAACGGCCACCAATTGGTAGCCGCTCGAATGTGTTTTTCTCTATATTATTATATATAGGCAAATTCTTAAAAAAGTGACAACTTAGCGATTTTTATTTTCTTGTTTTTGCTGCCACTCCTTATAATCTTCATCCTCTTCAAGGAGAGCTTCGATAGCTTCATCATCTAGGTCGTCATCTTCATCTTCGTACGGTTCATACGGCTGCACTAAGCTATCAAACTTTTCCTTAATCTTTTGTATTTTTGAACTTACCAGTAGCCCCTTTTTCTTGCCACTTGATTGGACTTCTCTTAACCTTTCTTGCAGCTTTTCCAGGTCATCAATTTTATTAAACAAGTTACCGTACCTGCTATTAAAGTGAATAATTTCGGGGAACGGGTCTTCTTCAAAATATTTTTCAAGCACCTCTTCGCAAATATCATTTACCCAGCTAAATCGTAATGGCTCAATTTTTCCTATTTTCTTCCTATAGGTAACTAAGCTAGGGTAGTCCCAATCATATTTACAGTATAAATTTTTACATTTGTAGCAAGAATTAGAATATTTGCAGCTTAAATACTTCAAGATAAGATTGGTAAATTTGGGGTAGTAAGAAACTAAATCCTCATAAAGCTTTTCAGCTTGCTTATTAAGCTCTCTGTTAACCCATGAACGGAACCTTATTTCCGGTGAGTCGTAATAGTAGGAAGGGTAGTAGGAATCATCTTCATCTTCTTCGGAACCTAACGTTCTTTTTATCTTAGTAGCCAAATAATTTTTGATTTTTTTCTTTGCTCTTGACTGAATCTGCTTAACATTATCTAGCGTTAGACCTTCTTTGTTAGCCGTCTCTTTTTGGGTTATTTTATCGAGCTGATATAAGAGCAAGTTAAGCTCTCTTTGATTTATTACGTTTTGATATTCAAGGTAACGATAAAAATACCGCTGCAATTCCTTGCCAAGTATTAAATCTTGCTGGCTCGGTTTTGGCTCTTTCTCTTCCTTAAATTGAACAGTATCAAAAGCTACTAAACCGCCAATGTTACCAATCCACTGCAACCAATACGGTTTTTTATTTTCATTATTATCATCTTCTTGAGGCGATAAATCGTAACCACCAAAAGGAACTTCGATTATTTTAGTTGATAGGTACTTATCTTTATACCAAGCCGTTGTTTTCCATTTAAATTGGTTGCTTATAAAGGTTGCAGTACTAAAAACTTTCTTAGGGTTTTTCAATAGTTGTTTTTTAGTTTCCGCAACTGCTTCAATAAAAATAATATCTATATCGGTTTCAAGATATTTGTTACCATCAAAGCACTTATTCCGGTATTCTTTTACAGTCTTTTTTCTTAATGGCTCGAAAGATTTGTATAAAGCTCCTACTGAATCATTTAAGACTAGAGAGCGTAAGACGGGTTCTTTAAGATGGGGTTTTACAGTTCTATCTGTAAGCAATTTTGCCGCTTGTTGTGTATTCATTTTAATCCTCTTTCTAAATATTAATTCTTCGAACACTAGTTCGCTGGCTCTATTCTATCAAGCGGTAATTTACTAGACAAGTAGGTTTTATTAATTTGTTGATAATTCAATTAAATGTCAGGTTTTGACAGGTTTTCATTTGCTAGCTCAAAAGCTATTAACCCCCCTATGTTATTTTGCCACTTTATATAAACGATGGGCTGCATTCGGTACTTATATTTGATTTACCGGTTTACTCTTGAGGGGGGGGTATATGTCTCTAGCTGGATAAACTCTAGACCGCCATCCTAACCAAACGTAAACAAAATTCCCTTTATTGGTAAATTCTATAACTGCTCAAAACTTAGCAAAACTTAGTATTAAGTCAAAATTATCTGTTCAACTACTTCAGTTTCTTGTAGGGTGTTGGTGTTGATGATTAAATAAAGAAATGGTTACGAATGCTAAATCTTTAAATAAAAACTTACACAGAGCAAGCTTAGCAAAAAAAGACGAATTTTATACTCAGCTCGTCGATATTGAAAAAGAGCTAAAGCATTACAAAGAACAATTTCACGGCAAGGTTGTTTATTGCAATTGCGATGATCCTTTTGAGAGCAATTTTTTTAAATATTTCGCTGCGAACTATAAAGAACTAAAACTCAAGAAACTTATTACTACAAGCTATGTCAAATCACCTATTGTTGGCGGACAATTATCGCTGTTTGAGATGGAAGGGCTTAAGCCGTCAGGCAAAGAGCCTTTTAAAATTGAAATCACAGAAGTGCCGGATACAAACAACGATGGTGCGATAAGCCTCGACGATGTGGAGTATTTACTAAAGCATGACAAAAACACTGCAGCCCCTCTTAGCGGAAACGGTGATTTTCGCAGTGATGAATGCATAGAAATGCTTAAACAAGCCGATATTGTAGTAACCAACCCTCCTTTTTCTCTATTTCGTGAATATGTCGCCCAGCTTGTAGAATATGATAAAAAGTTTTTGATTATTGGCAACTTAAACGCAATTACGTATAAAGAATTTTTCAAGTTAATTAAGGATGATAAATTATGGCTTGGTTACAACAATGGCGCTAAAACATATTTAGTGCCAGATAGCTATGCACAAGATAACATTTTTATGGGTGAAGATGGTAAAAAATACGCCAAAATGGGCAACACAGGTTGGTATACAAATCTTGATATTGCAAAACGTCATGAACGACTGACGCTTTACAAAAAGTACATCCCAGAACAATACCCAAAGTATGACAACTACGACGCCATCGAAGTATCAAAAGTCGTCGACGTTCCAATGAATTATGATGGCATCATTGGCGTACCAGTAACCTTTCTAGATAAATACAATCCTGAGCAATTCGAAATTTTAGGAATTACGGATAGAGATCAGAACAATTATTATCGGAGTAAAATGTACACTCGAGAAGATTCACCTAAATATAATGATTTAAACAGACGTGCTGCGTTAAGGATCAATAACAGCCTTAAGCCAGTTTATGCACGTCTCTTAATTAAGAAAAAGACATAAGATGGAAATTAATTTGCACAAAATTCCAATTCGTGAAGTGATAGCTGATTATAAAGACAGTGCTGAAGAAGGCGTAGTTGCTTATGGCGGCAAATTGGATATTCGTCCAAAATATCAACGTGAATTTGTATACAAAGAAAAGCAACGCAATGCCGTGATTGAAACAATCAAAAACAGCTTTCCGCTGAATGTGATGTATTGGATGATTAGAGAAGATGGCAGCTACGAAGTGTTGGATGGCCAACAGCGCACTATCAGCATTGGGCAATATGCTAATGGCGATTTTTCGCTGAGTAACCGTTTTTTTCATAATCTAACCAAAGAGGAGCAGGATAAAATATTAAATTATGAACTTATGATTTACTTTTGTGAAGGTACGGATAAAGAACGGCTGGACTGGTTTAGAATTATAAACATCGCCGGAGAAAAATTGACTGACCAAGAAATTCGTAATGCAGTTTATACCGGGCCGTGGCTCAGCGATGCGAAGTTAAAATTTAGCAAAACAAATTGCGCAGCATATCTTTTGGCAAACGACGAAGGGAAATTAGTTAGTGGTTCGTCAATAAGGCAGGAGTATTTAGAAGCCGCACTTTCATGGATTAATAACGGTGAAATAGAAGATTATATGGCCAAGCATCAGCATGATAAAAATGCAGACGAATTGTGGCAATACTTTCAAGATGTTATTGCATGGGTACGGCAAACTTTTACTAATTATCGTGGAGAGATGAGCAAAGTAGAATGGGGTAATCTCTACAACGAATTTAAAGATGAAAAGCAAGACCACGATAAACTAGAAGCCGAAGTAAAAGAGTTAATGCAAGATGAAGATGTCACCAAAAAATCCGGTATTTATCCTTATGTTTTAACTAGACAAGAAAAATATCTTTCTATTCGAGCGTTCACTGATAACATGAAGCGTGAAGCTTACGAGCGACAAAAAGGCATTTGTATGGCAAGGAATGCGGTGTGCGGCAATGCGCATTTTGACATCAACGAAATGGAGGCTGATCATATCACTCCGTGGATAGACGGCGGCCCAACGATAACAAAAAACTGTCAAATGCTGTGTAAAGAAGATAACCGTCGAAAAAGCAATATATAGCAAAACTACTACTCGACATTGCTAAACGAGGTGTCGAAATGGCCATTGAAACAGACGAAACCCAAGCTCAAAAATGGATTGACGAAAAACTATCAAAAAGTAATTTAGAAATCGAGGGTTAGATTTGTTTATCTTTATTGATGAATGCGGCGACCTAGGAGTCAAAGGAAGCAAATATTTTATTATTGGAATGCTTTTCTATTACGGGAAAGACCCATGCATACTTAACCAAGTAGTGAATAAGCACAATAAGCACTTGTGGAGCAATGGATGGCCAAAAGACGCTGAGATTAAAGCTACAAACCTCTATAACTACAAAGAGCCAAAATATCAAATTGACTGCTCAAAACTTACTTTAAGCCCAAGGGCTTATTTGCAAAATATATACAAAGATATCAATTCGCTTGACATTAAAGCCGCTTTTATAATTCACGATCCTATAAATCAAGGACGTATTATGTCTAACCTACATGCCGAAAAAAAATATAATTATTTATCAAAAATTCTTTATGGAAAAGCCATTAATGAATTAGAAAGTCCATTAGAAATTTTTGTTGACCAAAGAAATATAACCTTGGTTAAAAAACAAACTCATGCTGATCTAACAATCCAAAGGTTGAATCTGGATTACAGGGGCTATATTACAAATGAATTATCATTCCAATTTGCACAATTTCGAAAAAGCCCCCCAGAAATAGACATCTTTTTTGAGAAATCACAAAATATTAAAGGTTTACAAATTATAGATTATTTAACTTGGGCAATTGCTAAAAAATACGAAGGTAGAAATTTTTGGAATAATCTTACTCTTGATATTAGCAAGATTGAGCATAAAGATAACTTCAAATAAAAAAGCAGTGCTTGCCTTGGTTTCGGATAGGACACACCTAACTTATCTGGAACTGAAAAATTTCAGCTCACGACTCCACCGCTTCACACCGCTTTTTTAAATTCTTTCTATATCTTGAATGGTTTTACCAAAAATGTCAATTTCAAAACCTATATTAATTTATCGGCAATTAAGCCAGCATACTTAATATTTGTAAAAATGAAGACTTTCAATCTAGGAAAAAATTTTCAGAAGATTTTTAAGATGCATGAGCTGATTTATTTACAATCAACCAATTTCGTAGTTCGTTAAACCCATAAAGCCTGCTTCAATGCCTCTTTGAATGGTTTTTATGAATATTGACTGATTGCCGTTTTTCTTCATATTAACGCTTACTCCTCACTAAAATAATCGGTATCTACTCTTTTAATTTCGTATTTAGCAATAGGCGTTACGCCGATATTATTATCAATCATAAATTGGGTTAGTTGGTTGCCGTTGATTAAAACAATCCTAAAATCAGGAGTTTTTCCGATAAATTCCCTAGCCTCTTTTGAAAAATCAGAAGTAGTTATAAAAACACCTTTTCTAGCACCCTTGCCATGAAGCGCACCTACAAACTTTTGGATTTCAGGCCTTCCGATAACTCCCTTATCCCATCTTTTTGCTTGAATGTAAACTACGTCAAGACCTAATTTATCTTCATTTATAACGCCGTCTATTCCTTCATCTCCGCTTTTAGCGGTAACTTTACCGGCAGCCTCTTTTAAAGAACCGCCATATCCCATATTAACAAGTAGCTCGACAACAAGCTTTTCAAAAAAACTAGGGGATAAGGATTTAACAGTATCTAGTAACTCTTCAGCGATTTCGTTTCTGATACTTTGATAAGTGGTTTCTAATAGTTCTGCCGGCGTGCTTATAGAAACCTCTTGCTTTTCTTTCTTTTGGGCTTTGTGAAATTCTTCAAACTCAGGGTATTTTTTTAGAAACTTAACGTTTATTTCTTTGGGGTTCTCTTTAAGAACATCTAAGCCCCTGTCAGTTATTTTAACGTACCCTCTTCTTGATGATTCTAGTAATCCAGCCTTTTTAAGGTATGTTCTAGTCCAGCCAACTCTGTTACCAAAAAGCCTTGTTTGACCGCTTGGTATCATTTCTCTTAGTTCTTTATCGCTTAGATTGAAGTGCATAGCAAGCTTTTCGGTTAAATCTCTTAGAGAATGTTCTTGCTTATCGGAAAGCTGTTTAAGCAGTGGAAGCATTATTGATTGAAAGCCTGGAATAGCCATTAAAACCCCTTAATTTTCATATTAATCTTTAGCTTATTCTAGCTTAAATTAACCGCTTGGTTAAATAGATAAGAGCGGGAGACTAGGCTACTACCCCCTATCTGGGGATTTGAGCAGCTGGAAGGTGGAGCGGCTCGCAAGATATACGAATTTGGGTTTTTTGCCAAAAATGGCTAGGAATTTGAAAAATTTAGGATTATATCAAGATAAGGTATATACATCGGTTAGCAGTTAACCGCTTAAGTGTAGTAACGGGGGGGTAAGATAACGAACATTAATTATTTTTCGTTTGTTATTAATTAATAGTTCTAATCCTTAAAGGCAGTATTAAATGATAGCTATCCTTTACCTGGTTATATTTATGCAGGTATAAGCTCTCTTAGCTTGTAGATGTTTTCCAGGTCTTTTATTAAATGGTTCCAATTTTTTATAATGAGGGGAGCAAAATAGGCAACGCCTTCTAGTATTGCCTATTTTTAATTTTTGGTAGGTGAGAACCTGCGCTAGGTTCACTTGCCCTGCTGCTTGTTCTTTTAAAAAGCGGTTACTTTATTTTGAAAAGAGTACGCCTAATAAATAAGTTCCTGTGCAGAATGACCAATATAATATAAGTTGCAGGTAGAAAAAAGGGTATAAGTAATACGTATTATTAAGCAAGCAATTTAAAGAAAGGGTTTATTTTGACAATTAGCACTTGGGATAAATCTCTTGAAACTGGTAATAAGATGATTGATGATCAGCATCGCCAACTGATTCGCTTAGTTGATGATCTGTATCAAGCAAAATCTAAATCTGATAAGGAGACCTTAATTTTATTGGCTAGAATGCATGACTTTACAGTTGAACATTTCATATCTGAAGAGCTGTTAATGAAAGAAGTCAATTATCCACCTAAACCCACACAGGAAATGATTAACCAGCATAAGGATTTTAAGTCTTACGTAAGACTTAGCATTCTTCAATATCGTCATCAAAAACTAGATTTAACCCCATTTCAAACATTTGCAGGATATTTTCTAAAGACCCATGAGTTTGGGACAGATCGTGGGCTTGCCAATTGGATTAAACAGCAAAAAGCAGCTTAGAGCCGTTGAGCAATCAACAACAGTGCTAGTCTTTACAACTAGTCCCAATCCTTAAAGGCAGTAGTAAAAGGTAGCTATCCTCTGGCTGGTTATACTCATGCAGGTACAAGCTCTCGTAGCTTGTAGATGTTTTCCAGGTCTTTTATTAAATGATTCCAGTTTTTTATAACAAGGGGAGCTTAAAAAAAGCAGAGCTGAATTCTGGACGCTAAATTCTAGAAGAGAACACCCTTGGCTCAAACTGAAGGTTGTAATATGTTGCTGGGGGCTATTCCCCTCTTCCACTTACTGTTTATCTAACATTAAACCTGATAGCCTTATCGCCATACGGCTGATAAACCAACACCAAACCCTTGGAGTCTTTAGGCACTTCGTAGACGGCCGTAACTGTCGATTCTTCGCCTTTAGCAATCATGTCCATGTTAAATAGGCCGCCGTGGCCATTTGTCTCAGTCTCCTTAATCTCGGCTCCATTGGCATCTTCCAGTTTAACGTCGTTCGGGAAAATTCTCGTCTTATCTTCCTTGCCCTTGAAGGTAAATGTTACAAGAAGAAACTCGTTGCCGGTTTTTGGTGCTACGGTGTTTTCGCCGCTCTCGCCGGGCACGCCTTTCTTTAAAACGGCAGCCTCCGTTGAGGTTAAACTTTGGGTGGGAACAACTTTGGTAACAGCAACTTCGGCCATCGCTTTGTTCTCATCCTTTTCGCCTATCGCTAATATTTTTTCATCTGATTTATTTTCCTGCGTTTCACTCTCGACCGACGAGCTTTTCTCGGTCTTCTTTGTTTGGCAGCCGAAAAGCGCTAGGGAGACTACCAAAAGCATCATTGCCAGCAAGATTAAAATATTACGGGATTTTAACATCAATTCTCTCCTTTGTTAGATTCGAAACTAATAGCCAACAGTATAACCAAAACTCTTTAAAGGCACTAGTGCGCTTTATATTTCTTTTCTCTTGCTTGTTAGGTGATTACACCGTTGTCATCCATTACCAAAGACTCTACGCATATTGGGTAAAATAAATAATTAGCAAAGGAAATTATGGGTAAACGCGATTATGGGGCTCATGCTTCGAATACAGGCTATCTATTAGGCTCGGCCTTGGCGATGATACTCTCTTTTTCGCTAAGCAAGTCTATCCTTTGGACAATATTTCACGGCTTATTTTCTTGGCTCTATGTAATTTACTTCGCAGTTGTCCACAGATAGCAGAGAAAAGCGGCTTAGCCTTTTAGGCGGCTTCGGGACGCGCGCCGGGATTTTCTATCTTGTTTATCTCATCGACTGCTTCTGGGCCATTTTCCGTTATGAAAAGGTTGCCTTCATTATCGAAAGCCAACTTGCCTCCATACCTGCTCTTCATTATTCTGATAGTTAAGTGAGAGTAAGAGTAAATGTTGTTTGCTGACAAGTCTTTGGGGTAGCTATTTCCTATGAGAAAAATGTCTCCGAAGATACTGATACCATTAGCTATTATTGCGGTGATTTTGCTCTTGGTGGGAAACATTTCTCTCTGGTTTAACAGGGCCATATTTAACCGGCAGAATTTTGCCAATTTAACTACCACGGCTATCCAGAAACCCCAAACCAGGGACGCAATTGCCGCCGAGATTGTCGATCAGGTTTTTAAGGATGTGCCGCTGTTAAAGCAGGTTGCCGGCAATTCCGTCGAGTCGGCTATCAGCGGCCTACTAAACGCTGATTTCATGAAACCGGTCATCAGCAACTCGGCCAAGGTTATTAACGTCATTCTCACCTCAAATATTCCTCAACAAGTGGCGATTAATATTTCCAGCGTTAAGGACTTTGTCGATCCCGTCATCGGTGTGCTGAACCAGAAGTTCAATTTGGACGTCAAAGATATTAAGCTTCCCAGTACATTAGTGCTGGCGGAAAAAGGCCAAATTCCTTCTTTATACGGCCCCGGGAGGGTGTTGTTGTTTTTAGGGCCTTTTGCCTGGTTGTTGGGTATCGGACTGATTGTCGCGATGGTATGGGCCTCCGATAAAGATAGACGGCAATCGGTGCTGAAAACGTTGGGAGTAACGCTTTCCATCGGTTCGGCAATACTCATTTTCTTAACATGGATGCTTAGGTTGCCGTTTCTTTCTTCGATAACAAATGAAAATTTGCTGGTGATTGCGAGTAATATTTACGGCGTTTTTACCGGCGTACTTGTCCAACAAACATTCGTGCTGCTTATAATAGGCGTTCTGGCAATCTTAGCCGGGTATTACTTGGACTCAGTGTTAAGGATGCCGTCTACTACTAAGGATTACTTCTCGCATCGAAAAGCTGCTTAAAGCAAGCCGGTAACCTCAGGTTTTGTGCTCAATTATTCGGGATATGTTATACTATGATATGTTCGCTGCTAAGGTTTTCAACTGTTTTGAAATTGTTTCCCTTGCTGCTTACTATCCAACGATTCCAGTAATAAATCTCTGGAGAAAGGGGCCATAATATGGCAACGAAGCTTTATGTAGGAAATCTTTCCTACGACACAACTGAAGATCAGGTAAAGGAGTTGATTTCTAAATCGGGTTCTGTTGAATCGGTTTCACTTATCACTGATAAGTATTCCGGCAGAAGCAAAGGTTTTGCTTTTGTTGAAATGGAAAACGAAGAAGATGCTAAGAAGGCTATTAGCGAAGCTAATGGCGTTGAAGTAGATGGTCGCTCTATCGTAGTTAACGAAGCCAAGCCTCCCAAACACCGCAGTGATTTTCGTCCAGGCGGCGGATTTGGTGACAGGCGTCCAGGCGGCGGCGGCGGCGGCGGCGGTTTTAGAGGCGGCGGCGGTCGTGGCGGCGGCGGTGGCCGAGGCCGGTACTAAACTCACTGACCAATATTCCACATCATCCAAAACATACATAATTGCTGCTAAAATAGGCTTACTATGGCCGATTTTAAAGTTGTATCCGAATTTAAATTAACGGGCGACCAGCCTGCGGCTGTCGAAAAATTAGCGGCCGGAATCAAAGATAAAATGCGCTATCAGACGCTTTTAGGGGTAACCGGAAGCGGCAAAACTTTTACGATGGCGCACGTTATTGCGGCTGCTAAGAAGCCGACTTTGCTCATCGCCCACAATAAAACTCTGGCGGCGCAATTGGCCAGTGAGCTTAAAACCTTTCTGCCTTATAACGCCGTCGAGTATTTTGTCAGTTACTATGATTACTACCAGCCCGAAGCTTATGTCCCCTCAAAAGATTTATATATAGAGAAGGACGCTTCCATTAATGACGAGATTGACAAGCTGCGTCACTCGGCTACTTCCTCTTTGCTTTCCCGCGATGATGTCGTAATCGTGGCCTCGGTTTCCTGTATTTATAACCTGGGCTCGCCGGCCGAGTACCTTTCAAGAGTCCTGATGCTCAAGAAAGGCGAAAAAATAGATATGGAGGAAGTGCTTTCTAGGCTTGTAAAAATCCACTACGAGCGCAATGATTATGATTTTTCCAGGGCCAAATTCAGGCTCAGGGGCGATACTTTGGAGGTTTACCTGGCCTATGAAGATAAGGCCGTAAGAGTCGAACTTTTCGGCGATGAAATCGAGAAAATTACTATTGTCGACCCGTTGACCGGCCAAATCAGCGAAGAAAGGGAAGTGGTAACGATTTACCCGGCCACTCACTTTCTTACCGCCGAAGGCCACCTCGATACGGCTATTACCTCCATCGAAACAGAATTGGAAGCCCGTCTTAAGGAACTGGAGGCTGAAAACAAGCTGTTGGAAGCCCAGCGCCTGCGGATGCGGACGACCTATGACCTTGAGATGATTAAAGAAGTGGGTTTTGTCGGTGGGATTGAAAACTACTCCCGCCATCTCACCGGAAAACCGCCGCAAGCGGCCCCGGATACTTTAATGGATTATTTCCCGGATGATTTTCTAATTATCATCGATGAGAGCCACATGACCATTCCCCAGCTTAACGCTATGTACGTGGGCGACCGCTCCCGAAAGCAAACGCTGGTTGACTTCGGTTTCAGGTTGCCTTCGGCTATGGACAACAGACCCCTGAAATTCGAAGAATTTCAGGCGAGGATGAAGCAAGCGGTTTTTGTAAGCGCTACGCCGGCCAAGTGGGAGCTCGAACATAGTAGCCAAATTGTTGAACAGATAATCCGCCCCACCGGTTTGATTGATCCCGAAATTGTCGTCAAACCGACTGAAAACCAGATGGCCGACTTGCTGGAGCAGATTAAGCAAAGAACGGCTGTTAAGGAAAGAGTCTTGGTTACGACTTTAACCAAAAAGATGGCTGAGGATTTAACCGATTATCTTCTGGACATGGGCGTAAAAGCCAGGTATATGCATTCGGACATCGGCACCTTGGAAAGAATAGAAATACTGCGCGACCTGCGGCTGGGCCAATTCGATGTGCTGGTAGGAATAAATTTATTAAGAGAAGGTTTGGATTTGCCGGAAGTTTCGCTGGTAGCTATATTGGATGCCGATAAGGAGGGTTTTTTGCGAAGCGAGCAAAGCTTAATCCAGACAATCGGCCGGGCCGCCAGAAATGTCAGCGGCACGGTAATCATGTTTGCGGACAACGCAACCGGTTCCATGAAACGGGCAATCGGCGAGACAAACCGGCGCCGTAGCATCCAAATCGAGTACAACCGGCAGCATAATATCACCCCCCAGACTATTCGCAAAAAGGTGAATGATATCCTGGCAGTGACTAGAAATGATGTAGGGGCGAAACGTGTTTCGCCCTTGTAAAAAGCATTCCCAAAGATGAAAAGCAGCGAATCTTGCAAGCCATGGAAGAAGAGATGCACTTGGCTGCCGAGGAGCTGCGCTTTGAGGATGCTGCTAAGATACGAGACGAACTAGCTAAATTGAAAACCGTTATTTAAAGTCTTCCTCGGTGTATAATTTCTGGTAAATTTTTTGAGTTTTGGTAACCCTGGCTACAAAATTGCGGGTTTCGGGAAATACGAAGTCCTTGAGGTTTGCTTGTGGATTCGCCTTCATCCAGCGGTCCAAAACGGAAGTGCCGCTGTTATAAGCTGCCAGCGACAGCTCTTGCTTTTTATACCGCTTGCTGAGATAGCTAAAATACCAGCTGCCATGGTCAATATTAACTTTAGGCTCAAATAATTCGGCTTGTTTGTGGGATAATCCTCTCTGAGCGCTAATCCACTTAGCCGTCTTAGGCATCAACTGCATCAGCCCGAGCGCCCCTTTACTGGATACGGAATCCTCTTTGAAGCGGGATTCTTCGCGGATGATGGCCAGGACGAGGTACTTATCAACTTGATGGTCACCGGCCGCTTTTACTATCAGCTGCTTGTATTTAAGAGGGTAGGCTAATCTCATAAAGATTTTATAGCTGAAATAAAATATGAGCGTTAAGGCGGTGAGGGCAACCAGAAGTACTACAAAGCGCTTTGCGCCTTTATAAAATGCCATAATTCATCAGCCGCCTTTTCGAGGGTTTCAAGACTCGCATTATTAGATATAGTATAGTCGCTTTTTTTAAGCATTTCTTCATTGGAAGTCCTCATTTTTATCCTGGCTTTAGCTTGGTCTTCAGAATACCCTTTAGCCATCAAGCGCTCAAGTTGTTCCTCATACGTTGCCGAAACCGTCACTATCATGCCGGTGAATTCGTCCAAGCCGGCTTCCAATAACAAGGGGGCATCGATAACAACAACTTCGGTTGCCGGTAAAGTGCGGCTGAATACTGAAAGTTCCTCTTTTATGGTTTCAACAATCGGTGGCCAGGTAATGCGGTTAAGTTTTTCAAGCTCTTCTTTTGAGCTGAAAGCTTTTTCGGCTAATTTCTGGCGGTTAACTTCATTATCGGTGAGGATATCGGCACCGAAAGTCTTTACAACAGCCTCTGTTATTTCCGGACGCTTAAGAACAGAATGACCGATAGAGTCGGCACTTATTATGATAGCTCCCTTAGCTTTAAGAAAGTTAGCGACTGTTGTCTTGCCGGAGCCGATCTGACCGGTTAGCCCTATAACATACATAACGTAACTAATATACCAGATTCGGATGAAGCATAACGGAATTGCCGAGGGTGGATTGATAGATTGTTATTGCTGCGTATTCAGGGCTAAGTCTCTGGCTTGAACCATGCTCCTGGCATATCTGCCGACTGGTTTGCTGGCATCGACTCTGGCAACCATTTTAGCGAGCCTGGAAACGGCTAAAGCCACAATGCCTTCAGCCAGGTAAGAATCGGGCTCCTTTTGGCCCTTTTCCTGAATACCGATTAAAACACTACGCTTGGCATCCAAAGGAGTGACGACAATTATTTTGTACTCACCGAATTTAACGCTGTAAGGCGTGGCCCCAGGTTGAAAAGGCTGGCTGGTTTCAGCCATGGCAAGTGTTGATATCGAGAGTACTATGATTCCTAGTGCGATTAGGCGCTTCAAATATTTCTCCCTATAATTAAGTAATCGGCAGGTTTGTACTAAAACTTTAGCACTTTGAGTGGTTGTTTATACCCTCGGGGGTCCTGTCGCTACTCCCGCCACTCCTCGGATTACTTTCTGAATCTAATTTCTGGTATCTTAAGTGAGTGAAAAACATCCGAAATTTCAGCATAATCGCCCATATCGATCACGGTAAATCGACCTTGGCTGACCGTATTCTGGAGTTGACGGAGTCTGTTGATAAAAGAAAAATGGTCGAGCAGTTTCTGGACCGGATGGATATCGAACGCGAGCGGGGAATCACCATCAAAGCCCAAACAGTGCGGATTAACTATAAAGCCGGTGATGGTCAAAAATACATCTTTAACTTGATCGATACGCCCGGCCATGTTGATTTTACTTACGAAGTTTCCCGCTCCCTGGCTGCTTGCGAGGGTGTTCTTTTGGTGGTCGATGCAGTTCAGGGTGTAGAAGCGCAAACGGTTGCCAACGCTTTTCTGGCTATGGAAAATAATCTGGCGATAATTCCGGTGATTAACAAAATCGACTTGCCGAGCGCCCGTGTCGAAGAGGTCAAAACCGAGATTGAAAACAGCCTGGGCTTAAGCGCCGAAGACGCTTTGCTGGTATCGGCCAAAACCGGAGAAGGCGTGAAAGAGGTTCTTCGGGCCATAGTTGAAAGGATTCCCGCCCCGAAAGGCGAGGAGCCGAGACCTCTTAAAGGCCTGGTATTCGATGCTATTTATGACCAGTACCGCGGTGTTGTTACTTACCTTCGTCTTTTCGAGGGCCAGATTAAAAAAGGGCAGAAAATAAAGCTTTTAGCCACCAGTAAGCAACTAGAAGTGGAAGAAATCGGTTACTTCTCGCCGGAGCCGGTACCGGCCAAAATTCTAAGGTCCGGCGAGGTAGGTTATGTAATTACCGGCCTCAGGAATATTTCCGAGTCGAAAATCGGCGATACTTTAACGGATGCGTCCAGGCCTACGGATAGTCCTCTACCAGGATATAAGGAGGTCAAGCCGGTGGTTTTTGCCGGTTTGTACCCGATTGAGGGCGACCGCTATGAAGACTTAAAAGACGCTTTGGAAAAACTAAAACTTAATGACCCCTCTTTTATTTTCGAAGCCGAATCTTCAAATGCCCTGGGCTTCGGTTTTAGGTGCGGTTTTTTGGGCCTTTTGCACCTGGAAATCGTCAAAGAAAGGTTGGAGAGGGAATACCAGCTGGATTTAATTGCCACCTCGGCAAGCGTCGCTTATAAAATCGAAAAAACAAACGGGGACGTTGTTGAAATCAGAAACCCCTCCGACATGCCGCCGACCGGTGTTATCGCTTCGATCGAAGAGCCCTTTATCAAGGCAAGCGTTCTTACACCGCCCGATTACGTCGGTAATATCATGAAACTTTCCCAGGATAAAAGGGGTATTTACAAGGGAATCAATTACCTGAGCGAGCACCGGGTAGAGCTGAGTTACGACTTGCCTTTGGCCGAGATTATTATCGATTATTTTGACCTGTTGAAATCGGCGACAAAAGGTTACGCTACCTTGGATTATGAAATAACCGGTTATCAAAAGAGTGATTTGGTAAAACTGGACATTCTTTTGGCCGGTAAAGTGGTGGATGCCTTCTCTTCCGTTGTTCCTAAGGAAAAATCTTACATCCGGGGCCGCAAAATGGTTGAAAAACTAAAAGAGCTTATCCCCAGACAGCTTTTTGAAGTGGCCATTCAAGCGGCTATCGGCAGCAGCATCATAAGCCGCGAGACTGTCCGGCCTTTAAGGAAAGACGTTATCGCTAAACTTTACGGCGGCGATGTTACCCGCAAAAGAAAATTGCTCGAGAAGCAGAAAAAGGGCAAGAAGCGGATGAAAATGGTCGGCCAAGTCGAAATCCCCCAACAAGCCTTCGTCAAGTTTTTAAAAGTGTAAATTTTCTCTTTATAGCCACCCAGATGCTTTGGAGGAGGATGCTTAGGCTGGCGGGGGTTGTGACTCTAGTCGAGTGCTCCAGAAGGCTGATGGCCCTTTGGCCTAATTTCTTGTTGTAAGAGGCGCTGCTAAAGAAAAAATGCTGTACTTTGGGCTGCCCCAATAACTCTACCAACCTGATCGCTTGCTTGAAGTCTTTGAAAGTCTTGCGGCATTCTGTTTCATATTGAGCCAAGCAGCTGAATTCAGGCGCGTTATTTCTGTAAACAGCGGCTATTGCTTCAGCGGCGATTTTACCGCTCTTTAAGGCATAAGCAATACCCTCGCCGCTTAAAGGAAAAATAAGGCTGGCGGCGTCTCCGGCAAAAAGCACTCGCCCTTGCCTGAAACCGTTCTTATCATAATCTACCTGTAAGGGAAATGATGATAGCTTACCTTCCAGCTTGGCGTTTTTCATTCTTGACTTTAGAGCCGGGCCCGAAAGCATATTATCAAGCAATTGATGTATGTTTGTATTTCTTTTCTTCAAGAAGGGAGTGCCTATGCCAAAACCAACATTCGCCAAACCATCAGATAGCGGAAAAACCCAGCCGTAACCGAAGCCGAAGCCATCATCCTGGAAAAATTCCAGATCTTTACCGAGTCCCTTAATACCCGAATAATATCCTCTTATGGCAATACCGGCTTCTTTGTAAGAATGTTTTTTTAGCTTGCGGCTTATGGCGCCGCCACTGCCATCGGCCACTACCAGGATATCGGCTTGAAAAGTTTTGCCATTTTCAGTAATAACGGCCGGTGTTTCACCCGTTCTTATGTCATTGGCTTTGATTTTCGTTACGATGTGAGCGCCGGCCGCCGCAGCCTTATCCGAAAGCATTTGGTCAAATACGCTGCGCCTGACAACAAAGCTATGGTCAGCCGGTACGGCTTTGTTGCCGGACCGGCGGCTAACCCCGGCCCTTAATGCTTCTCCGTCCGGGGCATAAACAACATAGCGGTTAAACTTAACATCAGCCCTGGCCTCCATTTCATCCAAGAGGTCCATATCGGCGAGAAGCTCAAGGCAAGCAGTGGACAAGCCGCCGCCGCAAGCCTTATCGCGCGGCCACTTATCCTTATCAAGAAGAGTTACGTCTATTCCCGCTTTGGCCAGGAAGTAAGCGGCCGAAGAGCCGGCCGGCCCACCGCCAATAACCAAAACTTTGCTCTTATTCATAATTTACATTCCCGGAAACTTATAAGGTAAAAGTTTACCGGTATAGGTGCTGAGTAAACCGAAGTTACCGGTAATAATGAGGATACCAAAAATTATGATGATGAGTCCGCTTATCAATTGAATCAGCCAGAACCAGCGCTTTATCTTTTTCAGATAATCGATAACCGCACTAATTCCCAGAGCAGCGACTAGGTAGGGGATAGCCAGGCCGACGCTAAACAAAAACATCGCCAAAGCGCCGCCTGTTGCTCCTTTCGAGCCGGCATAAACAAGCATGGCTAAGAGAATCGAACCGATACAATGCGAACAGGCAATGGCGTAAATGATGCCAACCGAAAAAGCGCCGGCCGGCGTTAAAGGCCGCCCGCTTATGTTAGAGCGGTTTCTTAGATTGATAATATTAAATAACGGCAACTTAAAAAGACCGGTGAGACTAAGGCCAAGGATGATAAGAAGGATGCCGCCAACCATATTAAAGTAAGAAAAAAAGCGTTGGCCGAGGAGACTGCCAACAGTTCCGGCAATAGAGCCAACTATAGTAAAAATTAGGGCAAAGCCGGCAACGAAGAATAGAGTGCTGGCAAAAATTGTGCGCTTGATGACTTCCGTACTAGTATCACCTGTAAGCTCTTCAACCGTAAGACCGGTAATAAGGCTGAAGTAGACAGTCAACATTGGAACAATGCATGGAGATAAGAAAGCTAGAGAGCCGGCTAGGAAGGGGAGGGCTAGAGATTCCATTCAAACTCGCGCTCTGCGATTCCGGCAATTCCCTTGATAACCAACCTAAGTTGCTTGGCCTCAGCCGTCTTTTTGAAGACCAGGAAGCCGTTGGCGTGATGGCCGCCGCCATCCATAGGTTTAGCCCACTCGGAAGCTTTAGAGGTTTTTCCGCCTACTTCAAGAGTGGAAATGTCGGCCATTTTATAACCGGTAATATCAACCGAGTGCGTGTTCATCTCGACATAAACGACATACTGCTCACTCAAATCAAAATCGCCGGCATTCAGCTCGGAAGCATTGTCTTCGGTTACCAAAGTAACGTCTACTTGGACATTGCCCGGATTAGTATCCGAGCTGGATTTAGTTAAATCTTTTGCCGTAGATTGGCTAGAGTTTTGACCGGAGGGAGTAGACGCTTTTTGGCCACCAAAAAACCACACAGCCCCAAAAATTACTGCTAATACTATAAGAAATACTGCTAAAAAGATAAAAATACGGTTCATGTTGCCTCGCTTTTCTTCGGGCGGGTATAAAAGCGTCCCTACACGTTTTACTGCTTCATTGTACAGCATAAATCCATCAATCGAAATATTTATTTTCGCTTATTTCTAACGTTATTGCACTTGGAGTTGCTACTCTATATAATTTTTATCGGACTTTAAGGAGGCCGAGCATGAAAATAAAAATGCCTATGCTAGTCGTAATTTTTTTAGTCATCGTAGTAGCTGCTTTATATTACGTGACTATGCAATCGCTTCAAACTAAAGACATGCCTGGAATGCCCGGTATGAGTGCTGATCAAATGGAGTAGGTGCTCTTAAACCAATGTCCAGGCTAAAATTCATAGCTATTTTTGGAATATCCTTTGTAGTAGTTCTTGTCATACTGTTGCTTTTCCAAGCCCCCGGCAAAAATGCCCAGTCCTTAAAAAAAGCGCCCGACTTCACTATAAAAACATTTGAAGGCAAGAAAATAACCCTTAGCAAGTTAGATAAAAACAAAGTCATCGTTGTTAATTTCTGGGCTTCCTGGTGCCCTTCTTGTCGCAAAGAGGCCCCGGACTTGGAAAAAGTTTGGCGGCAATACAAGGGGAAAGCTCTCTTTATCGGCATTGATATTAAAGACACTGAAAAGGACGCACTGGCCTATATAAAAGAGTTTGACATCACTTATCCTAACGGTTTTGGCGAGAGCAATGTCGGCCAGCTGTATGGCATTACCGGGGTGCCGGAAACTTTTATCATTAAAGACGGACTGATTTACGAGCACATTATCGGTGCTACGACCGAAGCGGAATTAGCCAAGAAAATTGAGAAAGTTTTATGAACAAAGTAAGCTTTTTGTTAGCTTTTTTCGCAGGTGTTCTCTCATTTGTTTCTCCCTGCGTGCTTCCCTTAATCCCCGGCTACGTTTCCTTTATTACCGGGATAACTCCGGATAAGAAGCCACCGAAAGCAACGCAAACCCTCGTTCCTTTAGTTTTGTTTGCCGCCGGTTTCACGTTGATTTTTACCGGTCTTGGCGCCAGTGTCACAATAATCGGCTCTGTCTTAACGAGCAATAAGTATTGGCTTACCAAAATAGCCGGCTTGCTTATCATATTAGTCGGTCTTCTCCTAATGGGTTTGTTTAATATTAGCTTTTTGACAAAATCCAGCCAGCAATTACTGCAAAGGTCCAAGAAAACTTCCAGTTTTGTTATGGGGATGGCTTTTGCTATTGGCTGGACACCCTGTATCGGGTTAGTCCTCTCGGGCATCCTGCTTTATGCAAGTACGGCCGAAACTGCTTCACTGGGAAGCGCTTTGCTTTTTACTTACTCGCTGGGATTGGCTATTCCCTTTATTGTTTTAGGCCAAGCTTTTGCCGTAGCCAAATACCGCCTGAATTGGCTTAGGGAACATGCGGGTGTGATAAATAAAATCAGCGGCTTGCTTCTTGTCGTGATGGGAGTTCTATTATTCACCGACCAGTTAAGCGTAATAGCGGTTTATCTTCAGAAGCTTACTCCGTGGTGGAAATATTTCTAGAATTCTTTTACAAATCTAGGAAGTCGTCAATGTCTTTAACGCTGCGTAATTGCTGCTTAAAGACTTTAATATCGTCATCCTTTGCGGTTACTCTCCTGATGCTGACTTCCGAACCGCAATGATCGCATTTAAAAACATAGAGCACCCAGTTAAGGCCGAGATCGCCGACTACGACGTGTGCATATCCACAGCCAGGGCACTTTGTTTTATACATTGAACGCTCCTTCTCTGAACCAAATAACATATCTAATTTATTTATCGGAAGGAGCAATAGAAAACTTTAATGGTACCTAAAAATACTAGGGTTCTCTTTCGAGTAGCTTTTCAAAGGCCTCGGCCCGGCTTTTAGCTTCGAGTAAACCGTAAGCCATTTTTATGCGGGAGGTAACCGTGTGGATACTTAGATTGAGCTCTTCAGCAATTTCTTTGGCGCTCATTCCACAAAGACAGTATAAGTATAATGTCTTTCTTAAGGATTCCGTCAGCTGCTTATGCTGCTTGCCCTCTTTCAGTATCTCAACGTATTTATCAAGCGTTATCGCTTGGCCGAGCAGCTTTTCAGCCACGCTTTTAGTAACAACGAAACGGCCTTCGGCGAGTTTGACGACGGCACTGACGATTCCGTCACCCGATTCGTTTTTCCAGACAAAACCATCGGCCCCGGCTCTGATAGCGGCCATCACCGTGTCCTGGTCCCGCCTCATCGAGCTGACCATAATCTTGGAATCGGGGCTACGTTCTTTAATATCGGCAAGACCATCGATGCCCGTTCTTTTAGAACCCTGAAATTGAATATCGAGGACGATGACATCGGGAAATGTTTTCGCTTTGGCCAGGATATCAATGGCGTCATCAATGCTTGCTGCGAACGGGTAGGGCTTGGTTTGCGGATGGCGTCTGATTAAGGTTTCGAGAGCTTGCCTGACGTAGATATCATCGTCGACTACCATTATATTGATTTCAGACATCAACCCTCCTTCCTCCATAACTAAATTTTAGCATCTGCGAAAATTGAAAAATACCCTAATTTCTAGGGTATTTTTTCACCAGAAATTAGGGTATAAATATTACTAGTAGTGGTTGCAAAAACAGTTAAGAACTGCTATAATATAAGCGAGCGATGAACTTTGCTTTATTGATAAGCCCGCTATTAATAAGCGGGCTTATCAGTTTTACCTTCTAACTCACCAGTCTTATGTAGCCCTTGGCATCGATATCTAACTTAAAATGGCTGTTAGCGATATCTTTAAGGGCCGTCTTCTCGTCAGTGGTTAAATCGTAACTTTTAAGAGCTCGTTCCGGATTAGTGGATAGAAGCTTACGGAATTCCGCATACGCAGCGACGCGGCTGATGACTTGCTGAACATCTCTCTGGCTCATAACGCTCCCTTAGTTAATCCTGCTATTTCTTCTTGCTTGCGGCCAAGCTGATAGCGGCAAGACTTAGTATTGCCAGTATAACCGATACGATGATAAAGAGGCTAAGCGGTACCGCGGCCGTTTTTTCCACCGGATTTTTGATGGTTATTGCTCCGGGAATCGGGATTTCTTCGGGAATACCTTTTTCATTCGTTTTTAATTTCTCGCCAAGCAAATTGAACTCTCCTGAAGCGGTCACGTTATGGCAGCTAAAGCAATCACCATTTAGTTTGTCACCAAAAGTAGGACTGAACATGTGAGCAGGATGAACAAGATCCCTTAGCGATATGGGCGATTTGTTGCCCTTGCCGTTTTTAGCGGCAGCGTGGCATTCAAGACAAGCACCTACCTTGGTATTCTCGTCCAGGGTTTCGCCGCTTGGCGATTCTTTTGGATGTTTCTTACTGGCGTTCACTGCCTCGTTGCCAAGGGAATAGTTTTTCTCTTCGCTGATTTTGACGTGACATGCAGGACATCCCCGGCTGGTTTGGACTTTCTCTTCGGGTGGGGCGGCGCTGGCAACCGCGGCAAAACTTAAAATCGCCAGCATGCATAAAACCGGAAAAACCTTTTTCATTACTGCCTCCTTTGTTATTAAAACCGTAAGTAACGGCTTTGGACCTCGGTCAGTGCTGCGATTAATTACTATTAACTAAGCAATAGGTTGTCTAGGAAAGCGTAATACTACCTGATGGATAAGTCAAGATTTTACTATGAGGAGGTTGGAGCCGGGGGGATTTTTTGTTTTGTTGCCTTTTCCGTCGGCGGCCACAACGTAATATCGGTAGGTGCCCGGAAGAAGCTTCCTGAATTTAATCCGGGAATGGGCTAATTTATTTGTCCGCTTGATGCCGGTTTTGAAAACGCCGACTCTTTTTTTGCCTTTCTTAAATATTAAGGTGACCCGGACATTCTTGTTTGCTGAATCCTTAACCCGGTACCAGAGCTTAGACCAGCGGCCTCTTCTGACAACCGCTTTTCTGGCACCTGTTTTCAAAGTTGTCGAGGTAGGAGGAGCGGGGGGCGGGCTGCTTGCCGGCCAGGGCGTAAGCCAGAAAAAATTGGATTTAAGGCCAAGCTTGTTTTTAAAGTTCCAGCCGGTATCGGTAACTGAACCGGATAAACCGGTTATTCTGATAGTTTTGACCCGGCTTTTAGCAATATCAGCCGAGGTCCTAGCTTCAATAGATAAGCTTTGAAAAGGGCCGACAGGATAAGCTGTTTGAATAGCGGTGGCCGTAATGTTTTTTGTCCACTGATAACTTGATTGAGATAAAGGATTATTATCATACGGGCTGTCTTTATTAATCAGGTAAGGATAGGGAGCATCGCTTCCTCCCCAAACATCGCTCATCTTGGCAGTATAACCGCCGGCCGAACCGGAATAAGCGGCTACTATTGCTTTGCTATTGAAAGTTAAAACCTGGTTGGTCGTATTATTGACAGCTGCCACTGAGTTTGGCCTCAAGGCCGGATTTACGCTGTGAACAAAATACTGGCCGCCGGACATTTTACCGCCCGCACCGGTCTTCTCAAGTTTATACCAAAGGTAGGTCCTGGCGGCTATCATCAAAGCTTTTAAGCCTTCGGGAGGCCAAGTATCCGGCTCTTCCGCCAGGCGGTAGAGGTATTCTCTTACAGATAAAGTAACCCAATTACCGTGCTTCTGGCACTTGGCCTGGATAACTGTGTTGTCATCACGAGTACTCCAAATAGTGCCGGGGTAATAAAAATTAGCGATCTGCTGGTAGCCCGCGCTGGCTTGGGCCATTCCGTAGACGCCGGCCATGCTCATTCCTACACCGTGAGCACTACCGCGCCCATAGATAGTAACTGTTGTTTCAGCCAGCGAAGAAGAAACAGAGGTAAAAGCGATTAAAAATGCTAGGAAGAAGGCAACGATTTTTTTCATAACCAGCTTATTATACATTATTTTTGTTGGAGTTGTTGCAGGACGGTGCCTAGTTCTTCGAGTTTGGCCCCATAGGTGGCCCAGTCGCCCTTTTTCTGGGCTTCGATAGCCTCGCTATAAAGGGTGGTAGCTTTCTTTATCAGCTCTGCCTGGCTTTGCCCTTCCGTGCCAGCGGTGGGAGCTTGCTCTTTGCTTGGTGTAACTTTGCCGGTGAAAATACCTTGCAGGGCTTCTTCGAAAGTAGTGCCCATGGCCACTTTGTCGCCGAATACCATTATCACCCTCTTAAGCTCGGGAATCTGACTTTGATCAGATTGGATATATATCGGCTCCACAAAGAGCAGGGAATTCTTAATCGGGATAACCAGTAAGTTGCCGCGGATTACTCGAGAGCCCCGCTGGTTCCACAGAGAAAAACGCTCGCTGATATCCGGTTGCTGGTCTATGCGGGCCTCAATCTGGGAAGGGCCGTAAACCAATTCTTTTCTACTGAATTGATATAAAAGAACTTCGCCGTATTTATCCGGCTCCGAATTAATGCTCATCCAGGAAATCATGTTGTTTTTGCCCGCGGGAGTAAATGGCCTGATAAGCTGAAAATCATTTTTCGACTCGGCTAATTGGAGGATGACATAGTAAGGCTCTACTGTTTGCTCGCTGCCTTCAAAGATTTCCTTCGGAATACTCCACTCGTCTTCCTTGTTATAAAAAACCTGGGGGTTGGTCATATGGTAAGTGGCATAAACCTGGGATTGCAGGCTAAACAAATCCTCCGGATAACGAAGGTGAGCCCTCAGTCCTTTGGGCATCTTTGCCAGGGGCTTAAACGCTTTGGGAAAAATTTTGCTGTACGTTTTGACGATTGGCTCATTCTCGTCAACCATGTAGAAATCAGTTTGGCCGCTATAAGCATCGACGACAACCTTCACCGAATTGCGGATATAATTATAATCTCCACCGAAAGGCTGGGAGTAAGGATAATTATCCGTTGAAGTATAGCCATCGATTATCCAAAACAGGCGGCCTTTGTCTATGACCATATATGGATCGTTGTCAAAGGTAAGAAACGGGGCGATTTTCTCGATGCGTCCCAAAACATTGCGGTTAATAATAATGCGGCTATCCGGCTTTATGGCCGAGCTAATGAGCATATTAATGTCTGAGTAATTATAAGCGAGGGCGAGCTTTTTAAAGAAAGAGCCTATGGCAAAGCCGCCCGTACCTTTGTAATGGCTGGTTACGTTTTTACCTTCAGCGGGATAATCAAACTCGGCGTTATCGGTGTTGACGATAGCGTAATCCGCCGCGGTAGCAGTTTCTCCGAAATAGATGCGGGGCTGGGTTATCTTAAGTTCTTTAGTCTTAGAATCAGGCGGCAAGTCTTTTATTAAAAACTCAGGTAAACCCTCCGAGCTCACTTCATTTACCGCATTCATAGCTAAACCGTACCCGTGAGTAAAAACCATATGCTGGTTAACCCAAGTCTTGGCCTTGTCTTGCAGCTTCTCTGTCGAGAGCTCCCTGGCTGCTAAAACAACTTGTCTTTTAACGCCGTTTATTAGGTAACGGTCGATGTCAACATCGTTAAATACATAATAAGGTCTGATTTCCTGGATCTGCCGGTAGGTGGTTAAAAGAGGGCGCCAATCCCAAAGCCTGATATTTTCAACCGTAGCTTTGCTTTGATTGATATCGGCAATTGTTAAGTTGTTATCGATCTTGAAATCGACTTCACGTACTTTATCCAGGCCATAAGCTTTTTGAGTGCCTTCGATGGTGCGCTTTATAAAGGGAGTTTCCGCTTTGAGCTGGTTGGGTTTAACCCGGTAATTTTCAATAAAGGCCGGGTAAATGGTGCCCGCCACCAGCGAAGTGACAATCAAAATACCGGCGGCAACTGCTGGGTAAAGCCAGCCTTTAAATCTGACGTTTATTAAGGTTATGGCCGCGGCGATTAGGGCGGCCGCCAACAAAATCCAAAGAACCGGTAAATTAGCATGGGTGTCGGTATAACCGGCTCCCGAAATTAGTCCTCTGGAAGAGTAGAGCAGTTTATACATTTGCAGCCGGTAATTGAAGGCCAGGTTGGCAAAAAACAAGGCGATAAGGATGGACAGGTGGCCTTTGACGTGCGGCAAAAGTCTCACGCCGCTTGGCCTGATCTCGATCGAGCCGTCAAATAAATAGGTGATTGCAATGGCAATAGCGGTAGTGAATAGCAATGTAACCAGCCAGCCAAAAATAAATTGATAGAAGGGTAATTTGAAAACATAAAAACCGATATCTAGGCCGAAAACCGGATCTTTTTGGCCAAAAGACGAGGCGTTAATAAACTTCAAAACTTTATCATATTCGCCGCTTGTGGCCAGGCCGGCTAAAATAGCAATAACCGAGCTTGCCCCGAGGATGAGCCAAAGAGAAGCTTTGCGGAAAAACTGGCGGATTTGCTCTAAAACCGGCGCCTCTGAGACATACCAATATTTTGGAGCGAGCTTTCTGGTTACAAGAAGGTTAAGGACGACAAAAAGAAAAAAGATCAAGCCCGAAAGAACGCCGACACCGGCGCTGGTGAGAATTATTTTTAGAAACACGCTTGTATAGCCGACCTCTGTGAACCAAAGCCAGTCCACGTAAAAAGGAATAAGGGCAAGGCTCACGCCAGCTAAAACAAAAAGCAGTGCTAAGGCTATAGCAATATATCTTCTTTTCATCATCCTAATTAAAGCACTAATACAACCGGTTTAAAATACACATACAGTTACTTGATTTTTTCCCTGATTAGGCGGTTTACAATCTCGGGGTTGGCTTTGCCCTTGGAGAGTTTCATTACTTGGCCGACCAAAAAACCCAGGGCTCTTTGCTTGCCCTCTTTTAAGTCTTGGACGGCCTGGGGGTTTTCTTCCAGGCAGGCGTCGACTATTTTGGCGATTGCGTCTTCGTCGACAATCTGGACAAGGGCTTTTTCTTCGACGATAATTCCGGGAAGTTTGCCGGTGTTAAACATTTCGTCAAAGACGTCTTTGGCTATTTTGCCGCTGATAGTTTTATTGTCGATTAATTTGAGCAAGCTAACCAGGTGTTTTGTTGTCACGGCGCTCTCATCTATTTCCAGCCTGGCATTCTTTAAATGAAAGGCAAACTCGCCGATTATCCAGTTAGCTAAGTTTTTGTTATCGCCCTTGTAAAGAGAGGCGGCTTCATCAAAATAATCGCCGACCGCTTTACTTTGCGTAAGAACCGTAGCGTCATGAGGCGGCAAGCCGTGATCTTCCATAAAACGGCGGCGGCGCTCATCGGGAAGCTCCGGCAGCTTGGAGCGAATTTCCTCGATATAATCAGGTGTTAAGTTAAAAGGCACAAGGTCGGGATCCGGAAAATAGCGGTAGTCATGCACTTCTTCTTTGCGTCTTAAGGTTGTCGTGCGGCCGAGGCCCTCATCCCAGTGCCTGGTTTCCTGGATAACCTTCTCTCCGTTTCTAAGCACTTCTTCCTGCCGCTCAATCTCAAAATCTAAAGCTCTTCTTAAAGAGCGGAGGCTGTTCATGTTCTTAACCTCAGTCTTGACGCCGAACTCTTGGCTACCGACAGGACGCAGACTTACATTGGCATCAACCCGGAGAGAACCTTCCTCCATATTGCCGTCGCTTACTTCCAAATGCTGGACAATAGAACGGAGTTTGCCTACAAAAATAGCGGCTTCTTCGGCTGTGCGGATGTCGGGCTCGCTTACGATTTCGCCCAAAGGAGTTCCGGCCCGGTTGAAGTCAACCAAGCTGTATTTGGCTTCATGAATACGGCCGGACTTCGATTCGTGAATTAATTTTCCGGTATCTTCTTCGATATGGGCCCTGGTTATGCCGATTCTCTTGGAGGTGCCGTCAAGCTCGACATCAAGATAGCCACGGCCGGCCACCGGGATATCGTATTGGGAAATTTGATAATCTTTAGGCATATCGGGATAAAAATAGTTTTTACGGTGGAACTGGCTGAATTCATTTATTTTGCAATTCAGAGCCAGGCCGATCATCGTTATATACTCGATAGCTTTAGCATTAGCAACCGGCAAAGTGCCCGGCAGCCCAAGGCAAACCGGGCAGGTATGGGTATTCGGCTCTTCGCCGAAAGTTACCGCCGAGCCGCAAAACATTTTTGACTCGGTTAAGAGCTCAACATGAATCTCCAAACCTATAACCGCTTCGTAATCTTTAATGGCAATAGTCATTTAATTACAGATTATACCGTAAATTAAAGGCAAAGCTTTTGTGGGTAAATTCACTAATTTAGGGTAGCGGCCAAGGCACGGGTTTTGGTGCCGGCTGACCGGTGCCGGGAGCTCCTGTGGAAGGTGGTGCAGTTATCTTTAAATCATTACTGGCTATGTTAGCTTGGCTGTTGCCGGCCTTATCTCTGGCATAAACATAATACCGGTAGTTTCCCGCATTTACATCGGCATTAAAGGCGACGGAGCGTAAACTGTTTATTGGTACCCAACCGGCTTTAATAGTTTTCACCTCGGTTTCTCCTCGTTTAACTACTATTGTTACGAAAACTCTTCGGCCCGAATAGCGGTCGGCTACCTTATAGTAGAGGCGGGTAGCTGCTCCTTTGGCTACCGAAGCGGCGCTTGGAGCAGATGTCCGCGGCTTATAAGTATCGATGTTAATGGCAAAGTTTTTTATGGCCGAGAAGTTACCGAAATAATCTACTGCTCTGATATGCAGATACCAGCGGCCGCCAGCTATATTGCTAAAAGTTTTAGAGCTGGCGGTTGTTTTTATCTTGCTTCCCGGATTTTGCCTGGGTTTTCTGGTCAAAGAATAACTGTAACCCGCAATACCTGAAAGAGAATCAGTAGAACTCCAGGAAAATGCCGGGTCATCATTACTGTAAAATTTCTTAATTGTTTTATGGGTTGAACTTGATACCGTAGGTGTGCTTGGCTTGCCGTTATCTCCCTTTAAGGCCTTTTCGATATTTATCCGGCCGTAGCCAAATGCAGTATCGTAACCTTCCGCTCCTAAATCATCGGAAAGGCGAATAATGGCATTTTCTACTTGCGAGGGCGCATATTTCGGATACTTGGAAAACAACAAGGCCGCTAATCCAGATACATGAGGAGTGGCCATGGACGTACCGCTGATAAAATAATAGTCATCTCCTCCAATTGTAGTAAATATTGATTCTCCAGGGGCACTAACATCAACACTGCTATTGGCATTAGAAAAAGAAGCTTTTTCATCGAGGTTATTAGTTGCGCCTACGCCAATTACATTAGTGTTGCCGGCTGGATAATTCATCCCTGAGCTATTACCAGCAGCGGCTATCAGAACAGCACCTGACTTACGAGCATCATTAATAGCTTGTTGCAACGAGGCGGAGTTTGTAGTGCTGCCTAAGCTCATGTTGATAACTTTGGCTCCGTTATTTGCAGCATAGTAGATAGCACTCATAAGGTCGGCAATGGTACTACTGCTATTCGAATTTAGGACTTTTAGGGGCATAATTTTAGCACCGGGCGCAACACCGGCAATTCCCGAAACGTTATTTGTTTCTGCCGCCAGGATTCCCGAAACAGTAGTCCCATGAACTAGATTTTCATCATCATGGGGTCGGGCATTAGCGTTTGTTCTGAAAGCAAGGTCTGTAGGTGTAGGGTCCTCACCGCCATACGTTCTGTAATTCCATGAAGCGCCGTCATCCCAGCTAAATTCAAGGCTGCCCTCACTGTAAGCGCCATCTTTTATTGTGTAGAATTTATAATAAGAACCATTAAGACTCGAAATTATCTCAATATAATAAAGGCTTTCATTATTTAGAAAAACTGCAGGAGTTAATTTTTTTAAAATCTCGGTATATCCCGCATCGCTGACTTCGTATTCATTAATAGTAAACTGACTTAGCACCGGACCATCTGGTTCTCCAGATCTTATATTGATTGTTAGTGGGTCTGGTCTTCCTACTTTAGTGAGTGTAAATGCTACATGTGTCAATGTTTGACCGGTTCCATTGATACCTTGGGCAATTCTATCCGGCTCCTCACTGGCTGCTTGGTTAGTAACGAACTTGCCTAAATTTTGCTGATAATCATAACTGGTTTGCGATATTCCAGCCCAGTTATAACCATTAATATCATCAACATAACTGTTTTTGTCATCATCCAATCCGTTTCCGGCTATTTCATCCGTATTTGTCCAAATTTGGCCATCTAAATCGGGATGGAGAAAATTAATTCCTGAGTCAATAACAGCAACCGTGACTGGATTTGAGTAGCCTCTTTCAATGTCCCAACCTTCCGGAGCATTGATATCAGCATCGTCTTTGCCGTAATATCCCCAAATCAACTGCTTTTTATTATTTAGTCCCCACTGTACGCCAAATACATTATTTTCAACGTCCTGAGTGCCATATCTGTACCAATAATCATTTGGTGCAAAATTTGCCTGGATTGAATAATTAGGCTCGACAAAAGCTACAGCTTTTTGGGATTTTAATATTTTCACAGCGTTTGCGGTAGATAACTTGGAGATTTTCCATAACTCAGTTTCCGATTTGCCCTTTATGCCTATTTTTTTGAGAAGCGATGCGTTAACTTTCTTGCTGATTTGCTGTTTTGATTTTTTCGTTGGTTTAATAACTATTTTTTTCCAGGTCCACTTCTTGATTATTTTGATTTTGCCTTTAACTTTTACCCTTTTCCTAACCAGCCGTTTAACTTCTTTCGTTTGAGTTTTAAATCTGACTAAAACTTCACCTTCTTTGTATTGGAAAGTTGACTTGGGGGCGATAGGTTGGGGCGGGCTGCTTGCATTTGGGCTCGCGGGTGCCGTACCTGCGAAAAGCAGAAATGAAAAAATAGCTAATAGGAGTAATAATAGGCTTGCTTTTAGGTTTCTTGCTATCATAAGTTACCTACTTTATTAATTCGTTACTAGTATGGTTAATATTATCATTGTTATCGGTATAGTAAGCGTTAGCTTTAATTAATTATTTTACCACTAGTAAATTACTTCGCCAACTTTGGCGGGCTCAATTACAAAATTCGCAAAATAAATGTATAATTTTCGCTAGCTTATTTTTGATTTTTCCTATGGCGACTATAGTGTAACGGTTAACACGGGAGTCTGTGGCACTCTTGATACGGGTTCGATTCCCGTTAGTCGCCCTTAGGACTGCTAGCTCAATTGGCAGAGCAGTGGACTCTTAATCCAAAGGTTCGGGGTTCGATTCCCCGGCAGTCCACGCCGCAGTGGTGGAATTGGCAGACACGCATGCCTTAGGAGCATGTGCCTTTCGGTGTGGGGGTTCGACTCCCTCCTGCGGCACTGAAAATTTGCGATTGACGAACTGCGATTTACGAATTCTTACCTCGTCTTTTTTTGATTTCTTTTCGAACAGGGTGGGGGAGCTTGGAAATTATCCACTTTCCGAGCGGGCTTTCCTCGCCGATTAATAGCACGCCGATAATAATTAAAAGGAGACCAGGGCCGGGAACTAGAGGTAAAGATAGAATAATACCTGTTATCAAGCAAATAACTCCCAGAACTTGTATTAGAATATGAGTCGATTTTTTCCTTTCCATGATAGCGATAGCCTCGGGGTCCTGTCGCTGTGCTCCGCGCCACCCCTCGGCTCTAGCCTCCTTGCAATGAACAGTTTTGGTCGAACAACGAAGGCCGAATCTCGAACAACGTGTTTTCTATCTTACGATAACATAGTTGCTGGCTACGTTGCGCTGGGGGCCACCGGCTCTGTCTTTGGCATATACGAAGAACCGGTAGACTCCGCTTTTTCTAAAAAGCAAACTTAAACTTCTGAGTCTGTTTATTCTGGTTGTCCCTAAATTGACTATTCTTACGGTTCGGTAAAAGGCCCTTCTTCCTCTCGAAGACCTCTTTTTTATTAATAATTTAACACGGGCCCGGCTGCCGGTAAAAGGATCATATACCTTCCAATAAAGGTTTGCCCGGCCGCCTCTGCTGGTATGTGCCCGCCTTGGAGCGTAGGTTCGGGGCCGGTAATTATCGATATGAGCAATCCTATTCAAAATGGTTTCATGACTTGCCCCATCGACAGCTTTAACGCTGAAAGTGTGAGCGCCGTTCGAATAGTGTCTGGTATCTATAACCGCACTATGAAGAGCTGAGGAGGTTACGGCAGTGGCTGAACCGTCAACCAAAAACCTGACACTGGCAATACCGTCTGCGTCTCTGGCATCGGCCCGTACCGCTTTTCGGCCTCTTAAATAGCTGCCTTGGGCAATATTGAAATTATTGATTGCCGGATTGCCGCTGATAGCATTGTAAGCATTTATCCGGCCGAAACCATAGTAAGGATCCCAGCCGGACGGGCCAAGGTCGTCGCTATTCTGAGTTACTGTGTTATAAGCTTGATTTATAGACAAAGACGGATTTTGGCTAAAGACCAAGGCTGCTAAACCGCTGGCAAAAGGAGTAGCCATCGAAGTACCGCTGCCATAAGCATAACCGCCTCCTATATAGCTGCTGATAATATCTACGCCGGGAGCGCTAACGTCCACTGAAGAGTTAAAATTCGAAAAGTAAGCTCGTTTGTCTTTAGAATCCGTTGCCGCTACCCCTATTACATTACTATTGCCGGCCGGATAAATCACAGTGCCGTCGCCGTCATTGCCGGCCGCGGCCAAGACCATCACGCCGTGGTTAAAGGCATAGTCGGTCGCATTTTGCATGGTCTGGGAGAAGTCATATCCGCCTAAGCTTAAGCTAATAACTTTAGCTCCGTTGTCGACAGCATACGTTATACCGTTGCTTACCGTCTCGTCTGTTCCGGAGCCTTCGCTATCCAGCACTTTTACCGGCATTATTTGCGCTCCCCAGCTTAAACCGGCTACTCCCAGGGCGTTGTTCGTAGCGGCGGCGGCTATGCCGGCAACATGGCTGCCGTGTCCGTTATCGTCTTGAGCTATCGAATTATTATTTACGAAATCCCAGCCTCCAGTAAGTTTTCCGGCAAGCTCAGGATGGCTGAAGTCGGCTCCCGTGTCCACAATGGCGATTTTTATCCCGTTACTTTGGCCTCTTTCAATATCCCAGCCGCCCGGACCATTGATTATTGAGAGGCCGTACTGCTGGTTATAATATGGGTCGTTCGGAGTCATAACGGCAAAACGCTTACGGTTCAATTCGGCATATTCAACTGATTTGTTTCTTTTAAGCGAAGCAAGCGTCTTCGGTAATTTTGATTTGGGAACTTCGATTTTATAAACCGCAAAGCGCCGGAGTTTTTTTACAGGCCGCTTAGTTTGCTTTCCTAGTATTTTGTTCCTTTGCGCGGGTTTAACGCCGGGCTTGAATTTAATCAAGATGTTATTCGGCTGGCCGGCCCTCGGTGAGGGAAGTTTCAATATTTTGGTTTGCTCAACTCCCTTTGGAGGAAGGGTGCAACCGATTTGATAAAAAAGAATAGCTGTAATCAGAGTAGCCAGTAACCAATAACGTTTTAAAGCCGAAAGTTTACTAAGTAGTTTATTCACAGTTGCTATTTATCCCCAATCAGGAATAACTAACAAAAGTGAATAATAACAGGTGCCTGATTCGCCGGTTTAAGTTTCTACGATATCGCCTTCGATGAGGTCGACTTCTACACCAGCCGATTCAAGGTATTTAACGCCTTTTTTTATCTCCTCATCATCGCCGGTTATTTCCAAATCCACCCAGCCGAGTTTGTGGTCAACATTAGCCCGCCGGATATTGGTAACCACGTTGTAGTTCTTGCCTAAGTTGTAGATGACGGGTTCTTTTATTAACTCTCCCTGAAAAGTCAAACGTGCTTTGATGCTAGCCATAACATAACCTCCTTGAGAGATTATAACAGAAAAAAGGCCTTTGTTGACAATATCCTACCTAAGAGGTAGGATATGGGTGTTATGCGTTTTACTGCTAAGACGGAATATGCCGTCAGAGCCATAATAGAGATAGCTCTTTTGGAAGACAAAAAGCCGGCCCAAGTCAGGGAAATTGCCGCCAGGCAAGCTATTCCTGAGCGTTTTTTGGAGCAAGTCATGGCGGCTTTAAAAAAAGCCGGCCTTATTGAAAGCATACGCGGTGCTCAGGGCGGCTACCGGCTGGCCAGGCAAGTCGAATATATTACTTTGGCTGATGTTATTGAAGCTATCGAAGGGCCGATGCAGGTAATGGAATGTTTAAGTGAAGATTTTGACAATCTGGCCAAATGCAATCAGACTAATTTATGTGCCGTGAGGGATATGTGGAAGGAAGTCCAAACCACACTATCAAAGGCCCTGGATTCAATATCTTTGGCCAGTCTGATAAGTAAATATAAGGGCTCTCAAGATGACAAGTATGTTAAGTACCCATCTTTCTAACGTAATCAATTTAATAGGAAATACTCCGTTAGTGGAGTTAAAGAAGCTTAACTCAAACCCGAAGGTGCGTATTTTTGCCAAGCTTGAAGGCCAAAATCCCACCGGCAGTTTAAAGGACAGAATTGCTCTTTTTATGCTTAAGGCGGCCGAAGAATCGGGCCAATTAGAAAAAGGCCAGGCCGTCTTGGAGGCTACGAGCGGCAATACCGGAATATCGCTTGCATTTTTATGCGGCCTGAAAGGTTATAAGCTAACGGTAGTTATGCCTGATAACGTGACCGAAGAGCGGACTCAGCTAATCAGGGCTTACGGGGCCGATATTGTTTATTCCGAGGGCAGCAAGGGCACTAACGGTGCCATTGAAATGGCTAAGGAATTGGGTGAAAAGGGAAACTATTTCTTGCCCGACCAGTACAGCAATCCGGCCAATATTGCCGCCCATTATGAAACCACGGCTATTGAAATATTGGAAGAGCTGGGAAATGTCGACTACCTGGTAGCCGGACTCGGAACCGGCGGTACTTTAATGGGGGCGGGCAAACGTCTTAAAGAGCACAATGCGAACTGCCGTTTAATCGCCATTCAGCCTTATCCTTCGGGTGGCTTGGCGGGCTTAAGAAATTTAAGCGACGGGTTTGTGCCGCCCATCCTGGATTTATCATTAATCGATGAAAATATTATAGTTAAGGATATGGCCGCTTTTGAGGCTACCAAAAAGCTGTTGGAAGTAGAGGGTATTTTTGCCGGAATTTCTTCGGGGGCGGCTGCTTCAGAGGCTGTTAAGCTGGCTTCTAATATTGACGAAGGAACTATCGTTACCGTTTTTCCGGACAGTGGCTGGAAATATTTAAGCCAGGGAATTTGGACTAAACCGCCGGAGGAGATAAGCAAAGGGTATGATGGTCCTTTATGGTAGATGCGAGGAGCGAAATTGATAAATATTAAAATCAACGGCAAAGAGGAAAATGTAAAGGATGGTTCAACCGTTTTAGCGGTTCTCGAGGAAAAAGATGTCCGCCCGGAAATGGTGGCGGTTGAGTTAAACGGCGGTTTGGTTGTAAAAGAAGAATTTTCCGAGAGGCTCTTGAGCCAGGGAGATATATTGGAGTTTTTATATTATATGGCAGGCGGCTATGAAGGAGCAAAAGCTTAGGAATTATATAAAGCAATTACGAAGCGTTGTGGTGGCTTTTTCGGGTGGCGTCGACTCTACATTACTTCTTAAAGTAGCGCTCGACGAACTTGGCCGGAATAACGTTTTGGCTGTTACCGGCCGCTCGCAAACTTATCCCGAAAGAGAGTTTACTTTGGCTCAAAACCTGGCTGAGCAATTGGGCGCTAACTATCAGGTTGTTGATACCGATGAGCTTGCTAATGATGATTTTCGGCACAATCCTCCTAACCGTTGTTTTCATTGCAAAACCGAACTTTTTGCCAAATTAACGGAAATAGCTGGGCAAAAAGGTTTCAAATATGTCGTTGACGGTAATAATGCCGCTGATGCAGGCGATTTTCGTCCCGGCAGAAAAGCCGCCCAAAACTTCGGCGTATTATCGCCTTTACAGGAATGCGGTCTCAATAAGGAAGAGGTAAGAATGCTGGCTAAAAAAGCAGGTTTGGCTAATTGGAATAAGCCTTCGGCGGCTTGCTTGGCTTCCCGCTTTCCTTATGGCCAAGCTATTGATGCTCCCAAACTCAACACTGTTGAGAAGGCGGAAGAATTTTTACTAAGCCTTGGAATAAGCCAAGCCAGGGTTCGTTTCGATAAAGATACCGCCCGCATTGAAGTTTTGCCGCAAGAGTTTAATCTAATACTAATGAATAGCAATGAAATAACGGATTATTTTAAGATACTTGGTTTTGTCTATATAGCCCTTGATTTGGAAGGATACAGAACAGGCAGTTTAAATAAGGGTTTGTCACATCTTAAGGAGGTAACTCATGTCTGAGGTAATGATTTACCTAGACCACGCGGCTACCACACCGGCTGATCCGGCGGTAGTTAAAGCAATGGAGCCTTACCATTCTGAAAAGTTTGGCAATCCTTCAACTATTTACAAAATCGGCCGGGAAGTCAGGGCAGCGATTGATGAAGCCAGGGATAAAATTGCTGACTTTATCGGCGCCGATAGCAGCGAAATAATCTTCACCAGCTGCGGAACGGAAAGCGATAATCTAGCCTTAATCGGCTCGGCGTTTGCCAACGAAAATAAAGGCAATCATATTATTGCTTCTTCAGTTGAGCACCACGCTGTAATAGAACCTTTGAAATTTCTAGCCAGAAGAGGATTTGAAGTCACTCATGTCCCTGTCGATGAATTCGGCGAGGTCGATCCGGCTGACATTAAGAAAGCCATAACCGGTAAGACGATTCTAATCTCGGTTATGCATGCCAACAATGAAATCGGCACCATTCAGCCGGTGACTGAAATCGGCCAAATAGCTAAGGAACGGGGGATTATTTTTCATACCGACGCTGTGCAGACGATTTGCTCGGTTCCCGTTAACGTCGATGATATCGGCGCCAATCTTTTAGCCATTAGCGCTCACAAGTTTTACGGGCCCAAGGGCGTGGGTGCTTTGTATGTACGCAAAGGTACGAAGATGGTTGCTCATATTTATGGGGGCGAACAGGAACGAAGAAGAAGAGCCGGTACGGAAAATGTGTCCGGTATTATCGGCATGGCTAAAGCCATAGAAGTAGCTTCTGGGCGAATGGAAAATGATGCCGTTCGAATTGCTATGTTGAGGGACAAGCTTATTGACGGATTGCTTTCGAAAGTCGAAGAAAGCCATCTTAACGGTCACCCGACTAAGCGTCTTCCAAATAATGTTAACATCGCTTTTCGTTATGTTGAGGGGGAAAGTATGCTCCTCAATCTTGATGCCCATGGGATATACGCCTCAACCGGCAGCGCTTGCTCTTCTGCGACACTCGAGCCTTCGCACGTGTTACTGGCAATCGGTTTATCTCATGAAGTGGCTCACGGCTCTCTGCGGTTTACTTTGGGTCGCTCGACCACCGAGAGCCAAATTGAAACCGTTATAGAAAAATTGCCGCCGGTTGTCGAGCGGCTTAGAATGATGTCCCCGCTGTATAAAAGGTGAGGGACAAAGAAAGGATGTAAAATGGACAAAAATCCGCCGTATAGCGAGAAAGTAATGGAGCACTTTAGGAATCCGCGCAATGTCGGCGAGATAGAAAACGCCGATGGCGTAGGAACAGTAGGCAATCCTACCTGCGGAGATGTCATGCAGCTTTTCATCAAGATCGAGGGTGATAAGATTGCCGATGCCAAATTTAAGACTTTTGGCTGCGGTGCCGCTATTGCCACCAGTTCGATGATGACCGAACTTGTTAAAGGAAAGACTATTGAAGAAGCTGTGAAGATATCAAACAAAACGGTGGCCGAGGCTTTGGACGGCTTGCCTCCGATAAAAATGCACTGCTCGGTTTTGGCTGAGGAAGCGCTGCAATCCGCTCTCGAAGATTACTTTACGAAAAACCCGGATAAAAGAGTCGAGCTACCCCGTCTTAAGAAACATAAGGAGCCCAAGGAGCACAAGCACTAAGCCCGCTCCTTTTTCCACCCAAGCTAAGCGGTTTTTTACGAAGGGTACTAAGGCAAGGCCGGCGATACTTGCCAAGGCCAGTCCTGAAAAGGCAGCCGAAAAAACCAAAAGGGGAGCCGAGTATTTTAAGGCCATGCCTGCTACCAGCAATTGCGTTTTGTCTCCAAGCTCGGCTGAGCTGACCAGTAGAAATGAAGTTAAAAAAGGGCTGCTTCCTTTTATTTGTTTTTCTCGCTCATTGTTCTTGCTGAGAATAAAAAACAAGCCCAGTGCTATGAAAAGTAAAGCGGCTACGATGTTAATAATGTTTTGAGGAATAAGCCTGAATAAGACAACTCCGAATACGACAGCCAGCAGTGTCATTAAGGCAAAGGCGCAAAGAGCGCCAAGCAAAACAGGGCGCCTATTGTATTTCAAGGCTAAGGAAAATAAGCCGAGTTGAGTTTTATCGCCCATTTCCGCTAAGAATGTCAGCGATGTTATTACCAGAAAGATTTTCATTAGTGCTTTATTTTATCAATATGTTCGGTTTAGTATAATGATAATATGAAATGTCCCAAATGCGGTGCCTATAATGTTGATAACGCTGAGTTCTGCAACTTGTGCCAGCATCCTTTTCAAAAAGAAGGTTTAGATGTTGACGAGGCCTCAAGTAATGACCCATTGAGTGAAGAGCAAGCGGAAGATACTGCCCAGCAGCAACATAAAATCCCGGGATTCAGATTCAAGGTCAAAAAAAAGCCTGAAAGCGAAGCCAAAGAAGAAGATGTTGAAACTACCGAAGAGCAGCAAGGCAAGAATAGTCTTGGAATAGGCAAATGGCTCCTGGCTGCTATTTTATCTACAGCCATTGCAGTCCCGGCGGTAATATTTATCCCAAAAGATCAAATTAATGCTAATTTGCCGCTTGGCAAAATGTTCCTTGCTGTTTTTATGCTGGCGTTTATATCCGGCAGCGATGGAATTTTAAAAATGGACCGCCGGTCGGTTTTAGTCGGCTGCTCGCTTGGGCTTTCGGCAGGATGTTTAGCCTTTATCTCGATATTCCTTAGTTTGTTTCTGGTCAGGCTGGCTCCGAATTTTTACACTTTGTATGCTATGGGTTCCGAAGTTCTGTCGTTGTGTGTCTTTTTAGCTGTGGCTGTCGGTTTATACTGGTCACTGGAAAGATTGTCCCCCGGCAAAATTGCCGGCCTTGTTTTGGCAATGGCTGTTATTTTCTTCGCTTTATCCGTTCTTGTCTTAAGATGGATTAATCCTCTGCCTGTTGTTGCCTTCTTAGCTTGGCCGGTTGGCTACTACCTTATGCGGTGGATGGGCAAAAATAGTTTATAATTGGCTTTATTCTTTATCGATTTGAAAATAGAAAATCGACTGCAATGGAAAAATTCTATTGTCTAATTTCCATTGCTCTGCAAAATTGCCAGCAATTTTGCCGGGGTGTAGCGCAGCTTGGTAGCGCACACGGCTGGGGGCCGTGCGGTCGCAGGTTCAAATCCTGTCACCCCGACTTATATTGACTTTCGACGTTGCTATCCTATTAAGTCCCCGTTAAAATAAGCACATGTCTGACAACAAAGACCTAGATTCAGTTCTACATGCAAGTTATAGGCAAATAAAAGAATGGCACAAGCATCTCAACGCGGCTTTAGCTTGGCGTTTGCATTCCCGCGGATTCAATAAAAAATATGTAAAAGCCCAGGATATTTTCTATTTCGATGATGAAGGACACAAGTATCTTGATTTCCTTGGCGGCTACGGTACAAATGTAGTCGGACATAATCATCCTAGGCTAAAAAAGCTGATAAATGATTTTCTTGCCGAAGACAACACAATATTTATGCAAGTCGGCCATTTGCCGGGCCCCGGAGCATTAGCCGATAAATTGCGTTCATTAACCGGATTGGATAATTACTTTTTCGGCAGCAGCGGAACAGAAGTAGTTGAAGCGGCTATAAAACTGGCCCGAAAAGCAACCGGCCGCAAGCGGATAGTCTACGCGGAAGGCGGTTTTCATGGAAAAACGCTGGGCTCGCTTTCAATAACCGCCAGGCCGAAATACCAAGAACCTTACCAGCCTTTGATTCCCGGATGTATCTGCGTCCCCTACAATGACCCAGCGGCTATTGAAAAAGAATTGCGCGCTAAAGATGTGGCTGCCGTCGCTTTAGAGCCTATCCAGGGCGAAGGTGGAATCATAATCCCTGACGAAGGATACCTAAAAGAGGTGCGTAATATATGTGACAAATATGACACCTTACTTTTTCTTGACGAGATACAAACAGGCTTGGGCCGGACTGGAAAGATGTTCGCTTACGAATGGGAGGGAATAAAACCGGACATTCTCACTTTAGCAAAAGGATTAAGCGGGATGATGATACCGGCTGGTGCTATGATAACTAAATCCTCTATCTGGGATAAAGCTTTTGGCGCCCGAAAAGATGCTACCCAGATTACCTCGACTTTCGGCGGCAATAATCTGGCTATGATAGTTGCACTGACTACAATAAAAATAATCGAAGAAGAAAGGTTGATTGAGAATGCTCGCATTCAAGGCGAGTATCTTCTTTCAGGCTTACAAAAACTTAAGGAAAAACATCCGAAAATCATTGCAGACGTGAGAGGAAAAGGCTTAATGGCCGGCGTAGAATTCGTTTCGCCCCCCGGTATAGTTTCTAAGTCATTGAAAAAAGCTACCGAATTGATGTTCAACGAGAGCGTGGCGACAACGGTAGCGACTAATCTGCTTAATAAAGAAAAAATCGTCACTGCTTATACACTTAACAATTCCAATGTGCTTCGCCTTGAGCCGCCCCTCACTGTAAAGAAAGAACATATCGATACGCTGCTCGATTCCTTGGATAAAGTTTTAAGCCTCAAGTACTGGGGATTGGCGCTAAACGGTGGTAAAATAATGGCCGACTCTCTTGTAAAGAAGTAAGTCCATGCCGCGAATAGAAGAAGAAGTTATTATTAAGGCTAGTGCCGAAGAAATATATAAGTTTTTGGTTGACTCCTCCAAGCTTGCAAAACTCCTTCCCTGGCTTGAAGTCAAAGTACGGGAAAAAGACGAAGACCACCAAATTACCGGATGCAAGTTAACGACAGAAAAAGGTGACATCTTTTCTTGGCAGCAGCGGGAGAATTTCGATTCCGAAATGTTAAGAGTAGACTATGCTTTGATTGAAGGCGACTGGCAGAATTTTGTCGGACGATGGCAGGTAAACGAGGCCGGCGAGGAGTCGGAGCTGATTTTGCAGGTGGAAGCCCAGCCGAAAGAGCAAGGCTTAAAAGCTTTCTTGGCTTGGCCTTTTTTATGGATAAAGATGCGCCGTTTTTGCCAGGAAGCTATTCAGGCCGTCAAAGACCGCCTAGAGCTTTAACTATGGCTAATCTACTGAGCTACAGCCGTATTTTCCTAGCCTTCATTCTCATCTACTTAATAATTCAAGCCCATACCTGGCCGGCCGTTATTGTTATACTGGTGGCGGCCATAACCGATTATCTTGACGGGAAAGTGGCCAGAAAGCTGGGGCAAACTTCTGATTTCGGAGCTCTGCTCGATCCTATAGCCGACCGTATTTTTGTTTTAAGCGTCTGCCTGGCTCTTTATATTACATTTGAGCAGGGGCCGGTAAGACTGGCGATTATGCTGTTGGTTGGCCGGGAAATTTTGATTTCGCTGGGTTTTTACTGGCTCAAACTAAAAGGAATTCGGCTGGAAGTGTCGCGTTTTGGCAAGATAAGCACGGCTTTTGTTTTCACATCCTTTGTGGTAACATTTGTTTTGCCTGAGCAGGGGACTTACTTGCTATTAATAGCAAGTGGGCTTTATTGGCTTTCTGCTTTAGATTATGCCCCGAAGGCTTGGAGGAAACTTGAAAGTATTAAAAAAAATTAGCATTGTTCTTATCTTGTTGGGTTTTGTTTTGGCAATAGGCTGTAATAGCAGTACAACAGAGAAAGCTCCTCCTTTGCCTGGCGAGAAAAAGACAATTCCTCCAGATGTGTATGTTCCGGCTAACCAAACGCCTGAGAAGTACTTAGATAAATATTACAAGCTTTACACCGACGGCAACTTTAAGGAAGCCTATAAAATGTTACCTGCCTCGAAAAAAGCGGAGCAAAGTGAAAAAGAATACGAAGACTCCCATAAAACCTTACCGGTTGAGTCATATAAATTGGGAGCTAAGAAGCAAAAAGGTGACCAAGTAGTCATCGAGGCTAAGCTGAAATTAAAGCAGTTCGGAACTTGGACTGTAAGCTGGTATTTTGTAAAGGATAGTAAGGGCTACAAGGTCGAAGACTACGCCGCCGCCGGTAGCGAACAAAAGAAGTAAACAAAGGGCGATAAGAAAAATGACCCGCTATACTAAAATAATAGCGACGGTCGGGCCGGCCAGCTCCGGTAAATCTACTCTCACCAAGCTAATAAAAGCCGGAGTAGATGTTTTCCGTTTTAACCTCTCTCATGGAACTCATGATGAGCACCATGAAACACTCAAAATAATCCGGGCAATCAGCGTTCAGCTCAACAAAAAAGTAGGAATACTTTTTGATTTAGCTGACCCTAAGCTACGGAGCCTTACTAAAAACGGCAATACTTCAGCGGTCCGGGCCGCATCCATCAAGCCTCTGAGCAAAAAAGTTTATGACGATGTCCGGTTTGCCATAGCTCAAAAGGCTGATTGGTTGGCTTTGTCCTTTGTAAGGCACGGCAGTGATATAAAGGCGCTCAAAAACTACCTCAAGCGGCAAAACTCATCTATTTCGGTAATGGCCAAAATAGAGAAAAAAGAAGCGGTTCTCAATATCGATTCCATCATTGACGAGGCTCAGGCGGTGATGATTGCCAGAGGCGATTTAGGAATAGAATTGCCACTAGAGGAAGTCCCGCTCATCCAGAAAAGAGTAATCGACAAATGTATGCGGCGAGGCAAGATTGTGGTAACGGCAACTCAAATGCTTGAGTCTATGATTGAAAATCCCACTCCGACCAGGGCGGAGGTTAGCGATATAGCTAACTCCATTTTTGACCAGGCGGATGCGGTAATGCTGGCCGGGGAGACGGCTGTCGGTAAATATCCGGCCCAAGCGGTGGAGACTATGGCAAAAGTAATTGCCAGAACCGAGACAGCTATCGATTATGGGAAGCTGTTGGAGTCGAAGGCTCATTGGGTCAGCAAGCAAGTAACGGATGCTATTAGTTTTGCTTCCTGTGAGCTGGTACATGATTTAGCGGCTTCGCTTTTGGTGAGCTCAACTCAGTCCGTAACAACGGCTATGCGGGTAGCCGCTTACAGGCCGCCAGCTCCGATATTGGCGGTAACGCCGGATGTGGGCGTAATCAACAAACTGAAATTGGCTTGGGGTGTTATTCCTTTCCTAATCAAACCGTCGAAAGACATCAACGATATGTTTGCTAAAGCCAAGAAAGCCGCTGCCGGCTCATCATTAGTTCGCAAAGGTGATAAGATTGTAATAACAGCCGGAGCGCTGGTAAATCTACCGGGCACGACTAACCTGATTAAGGTCGAAGAGATATGAAAAGAAAGCTCATTGAGGTCAGGCAGTTTACCATCAACAGCAAAGCCTCGGTAAAATTGAGAGTTCCCTACGAAGCAGAGCAAGAAAACTCCTGTACATCCTGCATGTATCTATCCCCCTCGGAAACGGTTTGCAATTTACCGGTCAAAGTTCAATACCGCAAAGGAAAATGCATTTATAAAAAAGTGAAACATTAAGCGTGAGGTGTTTTAGCTAGTTATTTGGCGTTTGTTCATGCTATTATTAATTTCAGCAGCATCGGATGTAGCAATATGAGCAGAACCAGAGTTTACAACAATATTTTAAAGCCGAATATAACGCTCAAAACAGGGCGTTTGATTATTACCTTGGTTGTTTTTACGGCCGCTTTTCTATGGATGAGCGCTCCCACTCTCAAACTCATAAGAGAAAGAAGCATGAATAACAACTTGAAGCTGCAACTACAAAATCAACTGCTTGAAAACAACAATTTGAAAAGCGATATCTTGAAGCTCAAGAAACCTTCCTACATCGAAATTAAGGCTCGCAAGGATTTAGGCCTGGTTAAGCCGGGTGAAATCCAGTATTATGTTTTGATGAAGAAAGTTAAAGGCAAAGCAAGGCCGAAAGCAAAACCCCAGAGTTGGTGGCGGAAAACTATGCGTTTTTTAGAGGTCACGTTTGCTAAATGAGGTCAACTACTCTCTTCCAAGAAGCTAAAAGATTCATTCCGGGCGGCGTCAATAGCCCCGTCAGAGCTTTCAAGTCAATTGGCATCAATCCGGTTTTCTTTGAAAAAGGGAAGGGCTCGAAGCTTATTGATGTCGATGGCCGTAGCTATATCGATTACGTCTGCTCGTGGGGCCCGTTAATCCTCGGCCACGCTCATCCGGCCATAACGGCGGCGGTTCAAGAGGCTTTGAAAAAAGGAACAAGCTTCGGAGCACCGACGCCCGCCGAAACAGAAATGGCCGAGCTCGTTGTCGGGTGCGTACCGACTATTGAAAAAGTGCGGATGGTAAGCTCGGGAACCGAGGCGGTAATGAGCGCCATAAGGCTCGCCAGAGCCTACACCGGCCGTCCAAAGATAGTAAAATTCGAAGGATGTTATCATGGGCACAGCGATGCTATGCTGGTGGCTGCCGGTTCCGGCGTATCGACACTGGGTTTACCCGATAGTCCGGGCGTCACCAAAGGTGCAGCCGCTGATACCATCATCATTCCTTATAATAATCTAAGGGCAGTTGAGAAAACTTTTTCCGAATCCGCCAAGGAGATTGCGGCGGTAATCGTTGAGCCGGTAGTAGCTAATATGGGCGTCATCTTGCCTGCCAAAAACTTCCTGCAAGGCTTAAGGGAAATTACCAGAAATCACGGTTCTTTGCTCATATTTGATGAGGTTATAACCGGTTTTCGTCTGGGCCTGGGCGGTGCTCAGGAATATTACCGGATTGACCCGGATTTAACGACTCTCGGCAAGATTATCGGCGGCGGTTTTCCGGTGGGCGCTTTCGGCGGCGATGCGGAAATTATGGATATGGTGGCTCCGGAAGGGCCGGTTTACCAGGCCGGCACTCTCTCAGGTAATCCGGTTGCTATGGCGGCCGGGATCGCTTTGATAAAAGAGCTCAAAAAAGGCCATGTTTATGAGGATATTAATACAAAATCCAAAATACTGGCCGGGGGCCTGAAAGAAGCAGCCGAAGAAGCGGGAGTAGAAGTTTACCAAACGCGCGTCGGCTCAATTCAATCAATGTTTTTCACCGGCACCGAGGTCACCGATTATCAAAGTGCTAAGACTTCCGATTTAAAGCTGTTTGTCCGGTTTTACCGCAAGATGTTAGCCGAAGGCATATATCTGGCACCCTCGCAATTCGAAGCTACGTTTGTTTCTACCGCTCATTCAGAGGAAGATATTGAGAAAACAATTGCTGCTGCTAAAAAAGCTCTCAAATCTTGATTTACAATTTATCGAGCAACAATTAGGCCGAAAGCCCCGCGGTGTTATAGAGATTAGTGCTCGATGTAAAAGCGGCCATCCATGTGTTATTAAAACAAAGCCAATATTGGCCGACGGCCGAGGGCCGAAGGCCGACAAAGAAATATTTCCCACTCTTTATTATCTGGTTTGCAGAGAGCTGATTAAGGAAGTCTTTAAGCTAGAGAGCGGTGGACTGATTGAAGAAATCCAGCATAGGGTTGATAGCGATAAGGAATTCAAGGCCCGCTTTCTTAAAGCGGGAAAAGATTACCAAAATGAAAGAAGTAGGTTGGTAGAGGCAAATGATTATTCACCCTTACTAATGGAAACCGGTATTGCGGGGGTAAGAAAGCTGGATAAGATTAAGTGTTTACATGCCCAGTTGGCTCATTATCTGGCAACCGGTAATAACCCTGTGGGAGAAATAGTTCGAGCAAGGTTGGACAGTTTCCCGGGAAACTGTCCATAGAGATTGATTTACCTGGAGTTTAAGGAGTGGTAGTTTCTCACTTTTTTGAGAAACAAATGCTGATGAACAAAATTAAAGCAGCAATAGATATTGGAACTAATTCAACAAGACTTTTAGTTGCCGCTCTTAATGGCGGGCAAGCAAAGGACTTACACCGGGAAGCCAGGGTAACTAGGCTCGGTCAAGATGTTCATAAAAACCGGGTTTTGGCTGATGAAGCCATTAAGCGCACAGTAGCTGTCCTTATTGACTACAAAAAAATAGTGAAAAATCTCGGTGCTACAGAGATTAATGTCGGAGCCACAAGTGCGGCCCGGGACGCTAAAAACATCCAACATTTCATTGATAGCGTAAAAGAAGCAACCGGCTGGAGTGTAAAAATTTTGAGTGCTCAGGAAGAAGCTAGCCTCTCTTTTCAGGGTGCCACCCAGTGTTTATCCAACATTCCTCTCCCGCCTCTTGTTTTAGACATCGGCGGCGGCTCAACCGAGCTCATAACAAAGTCACTCTCTTACAGCAAAGACATCGGCTCAGTCAGACTCACCGAACTTTTTTTCAAAAACGATCCGCCTTTAGCAACAGAGCTTGATGAAGCCGCTAAATATGTCATTGAAGTTTACAAGCAGCCGGTTGAAGAGATAAAGAAGCAAAACGCGGATTTTCAGATGATAGGAGTGGCCGGCACCATTACCACTATTGCCGCTTTAAACCTTAAGCTAGCATTTTATGAATCAGAAAAAGTTCACGCCTCAATGCTAAGCGTAGAATCAGCCGGGGAAATTTTCAACCGCCTCAAGAAGCTGACAACGGCTGAACGCAAAGCAATTAAGGTAATCCAGCCGGGCCGGGAGGATGTTATCGTAGCCGGCGCCCTTATTCTTTCAACCTTAATGAAGATGCTGAAAGTTAAAGAGCTGCTGGTAAGCGAATCCGATATATTGGATGGTTTGTTAAGGATTAATTGATTTGCTATATTCTAAAATGCCAGAAGAGCCGGAGTGGCGGAATTGGTAGACGCTGCGGACTTAAAATCCGTTGCCCTTTGGGTGTGAGGGTTCGAGTCCCTCCTCCGGCACGTGAAAAACATACTTGTAGTCGGTGGGGCCGGTTATATCGGCTCACATACCGTTAAGGCGCTAAATAAAGCTGGGTACACTCCAGTTGTATTCGACAATTTATCCAGCGGCCATAAAGAAGCGGTTGCCGGCTCTAAACTCATTACCGGTGAACTAGCTGATAAAGAGCAGCTGGTTCAAGTTCTAAAAGAAGAAAATATTACCGCCGTAATGCACTTTGCCGGCAAAATAGATGCTGCCGAATCCGTACACAAACCGCTTGAATATCTAAAAGCTAATTGTTTCGATGGCGTCAGTCTATTGCTGGCTATGCAGGCCTGCGGTGTAAAAAATATTATTTTCTCTTCGACAGCGGCCGTGTACGGCGACGCTGAAAAATTGCCTATTACCGAAGATGCTCCCAAACAACCAACTAATCCGTATGGTTTGAGCAAGCTCTTGTTTGAAGAAGTCCTTCAGTACTATGAGCAACAAGCGCAGCTAAGGTATGTTTCCCTGCGTTATTTTAATGCGGCCGGCGCCGACATGGAAGGGGAGCTGGGCGATGATCATGCCAGTAAAACCCATTTAATAACGAGTGCGATTTTAACCGCTTTAGGAGACAGAGAGAAGCTTAAACTTTTCGGAACGGATTACCCGACGCCGGACGGCACTTGCATAAGAGACTATATTCATGTTGATGACTTAGCTGAGGCTCACGTACTGGCTCTTGATTACCTGCTAAAAAACAACCAATCGGCAATCTTTAACCTGGGCAGCGAAAACGGGTTTTCAAATAAACAAGTTATTGAAGCTGTCAAGGAAATTTCGGGCGTTGATTTTACAGTTGAAGAGGTCGCCAGAAGAAAAGGGGATCCGGCCGCCTTGCTGGCCTCAGCCCAGGCAGCCAGGGAAGTTCTCGGCTGGAAAGTCAGGCACAGCGATTTAGAGACAATCATCCGGAGCGCGTATAACTGGCAAAAAAACCACCCAGAAGGCTACCAGCCGTCAGCTTGAAAAATGAGGGATTATTTACTATAATCTTAACAGCAGGGGAAATTATGAGTCTTGATATTGAAGAGATATACAAAAAAGATCCTTCAATGGTTTGCCGCACCATTGAAGATGAATCAGTGCTTGTGCCCGTAGGGCAAAGTACAGGCGAGCTGAAAAATACTTATACGCTAAATGAAGCGGGTGCCCGAATCTGGGAGATGCTGGACGGCAAAAATAGCCTGGCCGCCATCAAACAACAAATCATCTCCGAATACCTGGTAAGCGCAGAAGAAGCAGAAATAAAGATCCTTGACTTTATGAAGAGCTTAAAGGATATCGGCGCTATTAATTAAGTTCTAATTCCCCTCTTTTTATTACCGGTAGCCAGGGATTTTTCTATTCCCAAGCTGGCTATTTTGAGGTATAATTACTAATTAAGTGAGTATGCGAGTACTAAAAGTGAATAAAGCATAGGTGATTTTTCAATCTTACTTACTCCTAGCTTGTGAAAAATAATAATGAATATAATTGAGACGGTTGAACTTACAAAAAAATACCAACCGCCCAAGGGTCTTCGGGCGATGCTTATCAAGTCAGCCTTAAAGGAAGAGATAACCGCTGTCGATAAGGCGAACATTTCTGTAAAGAAAGGCGAGATTTTCGGCTTTTTGGGGCCAAACGGAGCGGGTAAAACCACCTTTATCAAAATGCTCACAACCTTGCTCAGGCCAACCTCCGGAAAAGCTTACGTAAACGGTTTCAATGTAGTCGAGCAGGAAGACGAAGCTAAAACTTCAATGGGGCTAGTTACCGGTGAGGAAAGAAGTTTTTACTGGCGGTTGAGCGGCCGTCAGAATTTGCAGTTTTTTGCTACTCTTTACGGGCTTAATAAAGTTGATATTCCTAAGCGAATCGATGCTTTGCTAAAACAGCTCGAACTTACCAAGGCCGCCGATAATATGTTTTACAGCTACTCGAGCGGTATGAAGCAAAAACTTGCTCTGGCCAGGGGGTTGTTATGTAATCCCTCGATTCTTTTTCTGGATGAGCCAACTAAGAGTGTAGATGTAATCACCGGAGCAAATATACGCCGCTTTATCAGGGAAAAGATGGTTGGAGAGGACAATAGAACCGTCTTTTTGACAACTCACCGGCTGGAAGAAGTGGAAGCGCTGTGTGATAGGTTAGCTATTATCAAAAAGGGCCGGATTTGTTTTACCGGAACGATAGAGGAACTCAGAAAAGATGTACTGGCTAAAGGTGGTTCTCCTGTATCCGTGGATAAAGTCGAGCCAAAACTGGAAGACCTTTTCATTGATTTTATAAAGGAAGAGCAAAATGTGGTTTCCTAAACTGGTAGCCTTTCTGCGGAGGGATTTTCAGATAGAGAAAAGCTACCGATTATCCTTTATCATGCGCTTTTTCGGGATATTTCTCTCGACAGCCACATTCTTCTTCATAGCCAAGCTCATCGGCAAAAGCGTAAATCCTTATTTGAAATCTTACGGCGGCGATTATTTCTCATTCGTTCTTATCGGTATTGCTTTTTCCGGCTTCCTGGCAACCGGTTTAAATTCTTTTTCGAAGAGCGTCAACTCAGCCCAGGCCGAAGGAACTTTGGAGGCCATGCTGGTTACGCCCACGAAATTAGGCTATATAATAGCCTATTCCTCGATCTGGAGTTTCTTGTTCACTTCGCTGAATATTGTGATATATCTGCTTGTCGGCACCTTGATTTTCAGCGCTAATTTTGCCAAAGCCAATTTCTTGGCCGCCTTCATAATACTTTTCCTGACGATTTTCTTGTTCAGCGGAATCGGCATTATCTCGGCTAGTTTCATTATGGTTTTTAAGCGGGGGGATCCGATTAACTGGCTATTCAGTTCGATGTCTTCATTGATTGCCGGAACTTATTTTCCTATTTCAGTGCTACCAATCTGGCTGCAAAAAATAGCTCAATTTTTCCCGTTATTTTACGCCTTGAAAGCTATGCGGCAAGCTATGTTGCTCGGCTACTCTTTTAAAACGATGTCTATGGACATATTGATTCTCGCCTTAATGATTGTCATCGTTTTGCCTCTTTCGATATGGTCATTCGGTTATGCCGTTAAACAAGCCAAAATAGACGGTTCACTGGGGACTTACTGATGGGCTTGGAAGCAACTGCTATTAAAAAATCAACTAAAGAAGAGAGGCAAATATTCAAGCGAAGAGCTTTGCAGCTGGAGCCTCTTATTAATATCGGCTTGGATGTTATCGCTATGCTGTTAGCCGCTTATATTGCTATCGCCCTGGCCGGCTTGTTTAACCGGGACTTTTTACATGTTCGCCAATTGGCTGTGGCCCTTTTGATATTTGTTTCGGCCAGCATAATCGTAGCCAAAGGCATCGGTCTTTATAGCTTTAAAATAGGTACTTCTTCAACTGAGGAGCTGCCTAAAATCGCTTTGGTTTTAGGCGCAGCGGGGATGTTTGCCATCGCAATTAATTTGATTCTAACCGGTAGCACTCAATTTGCCGGCTTTGTAAGTATGCTTTGGCCGGTTGCAATTGTTTTGGTTTACCTTTCCAGAGTTATAAGGCGTACTTTTACCGGCTGGCAGCGGCTAAGGAGAGTGGGTTTACGAAATGTTCTTATTGTTGGAGCCGGCCAAGTCGGCATTGATATTGCCAAGAAACTAAAAAATAATCCCTACCTGGGCTTTAATCCTATCGGCTTTGTTGACTCCAATCCGCTGCCGCTCGATAACGAAAAAAGGGAGCTTAAAATCCTGGGTAATGAAGACGATCTGGAAGAACTCATCGCCAAGTACAAAGTCCATCACGTTATCATGAGTTTCTCTTCTTCCAGTCACCATGTTTCGCTATCCACTATTCGTAATTACCAAAATATCGGAGTAACTTTCAGTGTGATTCCGCGCTTTTTTGAAGCGCTTTCAAGCTATGACTTAATTGATACCGTCCAAAGCATTCCTCTAATCACGTTGCAAAACTCAAAACAAGTTGCCTGGAAGCTAGCCATGAAAAGATTGATTGATATCCTGGGAAGCGCGTGTATTCTACTTCTCAGTGCTCCTATTATTATCATGATAGGCGTTCTTATTAAGCTTGATTCCAAGGGGCCGGTATTTTACAGACAAAAACGCTGTGGTAAAGATGGAAAACGCTTTCTGATGTTCAAATTTCGCTCGATGGCTAACGATGCCGAAAGCATACAAACAGAGCTTTTGAAGAAAAATGAAGCGACAGGCTTGATGTTTAAGATGAGAAACGATCCCCGCATCACAAAAATAGGCAAATTTTTGCGCAAATACAGTCTTGATGAGGTTCCCCAATTTTTTAATGTTCTAAAAGGCGATATGAGTCTGGTTGGCCCAAGGCCGCCGCTGCCTGCAGAAGCTTCTGATTATAACGATTGGTATAAGCAACGACTATCTTTTAAGCCCGGCATGACCGGCATGTGGCAGATAAACGGGCGCAGTGATCTTTCCTTTGACGAGATGGTCAAGCTGGACGTTGAATATATAAACAACTGGTCGCTGTGGCTGGATATCATTCTGTTGCTGAGAACAATACCGGCGGTAATAAACAAAAGAGGAGCCTATTAGTTATGAGAATTGCTATTATGGGAATTCGCGGAATACCGGCAAATTACGGAGGCTTCGAGACTTGTGCCGAAAACCTGGGGGAGCGTTTGGTAAAAAGAGGGCATGAAGTTACAGTTTATGGCCGCAGCAATAATATTAAAACAAGAGAAAAAACCTACAAAGGCATCAATCTTAAGATATTACCTACTATCAGCAATAAGTATTTGGATACGTTTGCTCATACGCTGATCTCTGTTCTTCATTCAACTTTCCAGAAGTACGACGTAATACTGATTTGCAATGCCGCCAACGCTGTTTTTTCATGGATCCCTCGTCTTTTCGGAAAAAAGGTCGTGCTCAATGTCGATGGCATCGAGAGGCATCGCAAAAAATGGAACAAAATAGCCAAAATATATTATTTAGTCTCCGAATGGCTTTCCACCTTCATGCCGAATGTCGTCTTAACCGATGCCGACGTTATAAAAAAATACTACTTAAAACGTTATAAAAAGGATTCGGTCATGATTCCCTACGGGGCTGAGGTGACAAGGAGTAGCGATGGAGCCGATTTTATCAAGAAGCTGGGGCTTGAACCTGAAAAGTACGTATTATACGTTTCCCGGCTTGAGCCGGAGAATAACGCCCATGTTGTTATCGAGGCTTTTGAAAAAGTAAAAACCGATTTTAAACTGGCCATTGTCGGCGATGCGCCCTATGCTAGCAGCTACATTGCGCAGCTAAAAAAGACCAAAGACCCGAGAATAATGTTTCTGGGTTTTGTGTTCGGAGAAGGCTATAAGATCCTGCAACAAAATGCTTATTGTTATGTGCAGGCAACCGAAGTGGGAGGCACTCACCCGGCTCTTATCGAAGCGATGGGATTCGGTAATTGCGTTTTTGCTAATGATGTTCCCGAGCACCGGGAAGTGGCCGGCGATGCCGCAATATACTTTCGCAGTGCCGACGATTTAGCAAAGAAGCTGGATTCTTTGCTTGGAGAGAGTGAGGCAGTCGAAAGTTACCGCTTGAAGGCGAAAGATATAATCAAGCACAATTATAGCTGGGAGGTAATTACCGATAAATACGAACAGCTATTTAAATCCATGTTGGCCAAGCAAGAAATTACTTATGAAAAAGAGGCGGCAAAAGGCTTGCCGAGCAACAAATTAACGGATTGAAAGGTGAGAGAAGAAATGAAATTACCCAGAAACAAAAAAAGTATATGGCTTGAACTGCAAATCGTTGTGCCGGTTATTGGCGTAGCTATTTTATTAGCTCTTCTTAGTGCGGGCTTTGTAACTTATAGATCGCCTAAAATTTATACGGCCGCCACAAAACTGCAACTGCGGGATTTGACCAATCCGGTGTTGGCAATGGGCGGCACAAGCTCGGCAAACTCCAAGAAAACCACTGATTATGCTGAGTTGGCCAATGATCCTTCATTTAAAAAGCTGGTTTTAAGAGAAGTAAAGCGCGCTAGAAATGCGGGTTTTTCCGAATTTTCTCTTTGGGCTAAGTCGATTGAAGATACGGCTATGCTGCAAATAAATGTTGAAACAAAAAGTCCCGATGAGGCTAAAGTTCTGGCTGATGCGGCGGCCAGCGCCCTGATTTCTAAGAGTAACGAATTTAAAGGCGATTCGTTCCAGAGCATAAGCCAGGTAATAGGAATCGCTCTAAAGCCGGTGAATGCGGAGCTGGCCAAGCTGAGGGGAAAGCTTTACGGCATTCAGGGCTCGGTTTATAAGCCGGTAAGTACAAAACAAAAAGTTCAAGAAGGGTTGATAAACGATCAGATCTCTACGTTGGTTCGGCAGCGGGCCGAACAGTTGAAGACAATGTCTCCGGCTGAGCTAAAGCGTTTAGATGACCGGATAGCGGCTTTAAGGGCCAAGTTATATCAACAACAGCTGCAACAACCCAGATCGCTAAGCGCCGAGCAGCAGATAAAAACATCCGCCCTTGGAGACAAGATAAGCGATAAAGAGGGTTTTAGGCGTAATCTTACGGATTACCTGTCCAGAGCGGCTTTAAATAATTTGTTTGCCGACAAGCAAGTTCTAAGTGTGGTGTATAAAGCCGAGACACCAACCGCGCCTTCCGGCCCTTCGTGGCCGCGAAATATCAGCGTGGCTTTTATGGTCGGTTTACTGGTTGGGCTTGTTGCTCTCTCGGCTGCTGACCCGTTTTATAAAAATCAGAATATTGTTGAATAAATATGCAAAAAGCAATCCAAATTAGCAAAATACGAATAGATGATATCCGAAGCAGCCAGAGCTTAAATAAGCTGATACTGGTTCTTTTGCTGCATGTTGCCGTTATTTCCGTTTTTACCGGATTTGCGGTCGGCTATAAGTTCATAATCGGCTCGGCCTTGGTTCTGGCTATTCTCACCGCACTTTTGCTTAGATACGCGGAAATAGGGGTTTTCTTCATCGCGATTTATTTTCCGTTCGAAGAAGTTATTCTTAAGTTTTTACCGGTTTCAGACCAGATATTTTCTAACTTAAGATTCGGCGGCGAGTTCTTGGTATATGCTCTTTTTATCGCCGTTGTTATCAGGAAACTATTAAGGCGCCAGAAAGTTGAAGGCACACCTCTTGATATCGCCTTGCTTTTGTTCGTGGGGGTTTCAGTGGTTTCCGCTTTGGTAAATAATACCAGCTTAATTCAAATATCTCTTTTTCTCAGAGCAATCCTGCGCTATGCTTTTCTTTTTTACGCAGTGGCCAATTTAGGACTTTCCAATGATTATGTTAAAAAGCTGGTGGCCGCTTTAATTGTGGTCGGACTGGTACAGGTGGCAATAGGCTTTGCTCAAGTTACGATAGGGGGTCCGGTTAACAATTTTTTGAAACCCCGCACTTCGACGCTGCCGGTTTACGGTACCACCAGGTACAACAAATTGGATGACAACTCCAGAGAGCAAGGCAGCATTTACGGAACCGCCGGCGACACCATTAGTCTTTCGCTTTTTCTTATGGTTACCTTGGCCCTTTCAACTAGCTTAGCCTTCTTTACAAAAAACTCTTACAGATTTTGGCTAATTTTCGCGAGCCTCGCTTTTACTTTAGCCATTATTTATACCTACTCCCGGGGCACTTTTCTTTCCGTATTGTTCTTACTTGCCGTTGTGTTATCGATACGGCGAAAGAAACTTTTGTTGCTTGCGACCGTTATAGCTTCTTTTATCTTTTTGACTCTTGCTCCGGCCAATACAATAGTGACAGCAAATAATAATCCCGGTAATCAAACTAAACAATCTCCTATAGCAGATTTCACTCAGATGTTTACCAATCGCTACCAAACGGGTGCTTCGAAGGCCGGCCGGCTTTATATCACGAGAACGGCCTCAAGCGAGGTTTTGGCTAAATCTGCGGTGCTTGGTTTCGGCCCCGAATACGATGTCGGCTGGATCAAGCTATTGAGAGATGTGTATTGGATCTTTATCCTGTATAAAATCGGACTCGCCGGTCTGGCTGCTTTTGTATATTTGTTCTTTAGGTTAGGGCAAATTGCTTGGTATGTATATAATAAATCGACTGAGCAAATGCCGAGGATAATAGCCCTAAGCTATTTGGCTCTTCTTGGCGGTGTAAGTCTGCATAATTTCTTTATTTCGGTTTCTGAAATAAGAACCGTATCTTTATACTTTTGGCTTTTTGCCGGATTGCTTGCCGCTTATTGGAACGAGATGAGTAGAGAAAAACCGGAAGAAGAAGGCAAGCAACCACTCTCCCGGGAAGTTAGTATTCGTCCAATTGAAATCCTTAGAGAAAGAAGACCGGCCAAAGCCTAGACATGAAGATTTTGAGTGCCAACAAATTCTACTACGTCAAAGGTGGAAGTGAAACTTATGCCTTTGGCTTAAATAAACTTTTGGAAGAAAAAGGCCATAAAGTTATTCCTTTTTCCATGCAAGACAGCCGCAATTTTCCCACTCCTTACGAGGAATTCTTTGTAAAAAATATCGACTATTCGACCGGCAACCCCCTAAAGAAAATTCTTTATTCCTTAAAAATCATTTATTCGCTGGAGGCAAAGAGAAAAATAGCCCGGCTTTTAGACAAAGAAAGACCGGATATCGCCCATCTCCATTTATTTCAGCACCAGTTAAGCCCTTCAATTTTGCCGGAGATTAAAAAGAGGGGGATTCCGATTGCCTATACTGTTCACGACTATAAACCGCTCTGTCCTAATTACAAACTGTTTTCAGCCGGAAAACCCTGCGAGGAATGTAAGGGCGGAAAGTACTATCATTGCTTTTTCAACAAATGCACGAAAGATTCGAGAGCGGCGAGCCTGGTAAATACGATCGAGATGTATTTTCACCGCTTAAGAAATTATTACAATCACATAGATATTTTTATCGCTCCCAGTGATTTTCTCAGGAATAAGATGATAGATTTCGGTTTTGACGAATCCAAGATTGTGCACATTCCCAATTTTGTTAACCTGGAAGCTAATAATTTTACCGACAAAGAAGAAGGGCGCTACTTTATTTATTTCGGGCGCCTTAGCGAAGAAAAAGGTATCATCACCTTGGTAAAGGCTATGTCAAAAGTAAAAGAGGCGACTCTTTTGATTGTAGGCACCGGCCCTCTGGAGTCAGAAATCAAGCAGATGGTTAAAACCGCCAAGCTCAATAATGTTCGCCTCCTGGGCTTTAGGTCGGGGGAGGATTTGAAGGCAATTGTACAAGGCTCAATGTTCAGCATTTTGCCGTCGGAATGGTATGAGAATAATCCCTTATCTATTCTGGAATCTTTCGCTAATACAAAAGCGGTTATTGGTTCAAAAATAGGAGGCATTCCGGAATTGATTGATGAGAATGTGAATGGCTTGCTTTTCGAACCGGGCAATGATGAAGAGCTGGCTGAGAAAATAAATTATTTGTTTTCACGTAAGAAAGAAGCCGCCGCGATGGGCAAAAATGCCCGTCAAAAAATCAAAAACGAGTACAATGCCGAAAAGCATTATGAAAAGATCTCCGAAGTTTACAAGGAATTACTCGCATCATGATTAATATATGGCAATGGCCCGACGGGTTGGTTTGGCGTATTACCGATAAGCCGACCATGAGGGCCAGGAAAAAGAAATTCGATGTCTTTATGTCGGCTATAAAACCCCTACCAGGGGAGTCCATTCTTGACGTCGGCGTTTCTCCCTCCTTTGGAAGAGCCACCAATTACCTGGAGCATTGGTATCCGTATCCGGAAAAAGTCGTCGCTTTCACGAATGAAGAAAAAGAAGCTTTTGCTGAGTTTAAAAAAAGATTCCCGAAAACAGAACTGGTATTTGGTGATGGCAGAAATCTTCCGTTCGAAGACAATAGCTTCGATATTATTTTTTCCAACGCTGTTGTCGAACATGTAGGTGATAATAAGGCCCAAAAACGATTTATCTCCGAACTTCTACGGGTTGGCAAGAGAGTCTTTGTCGCAACGCCGAATCGCCTTTTTCCCGTGGAAAGTCATACCCTAATTCCTCTCCTACATTATTTGCCAATCAAGCCAAGGTCTTGGCTGTATACAAAACTCGGCCGTGAATATTATTCCAGTCTGGATAACCTTAATCTTTTATCTCCCAATGCTTTTCGCCGGCTTTTTCCGAAAGGTATACAAGTAAAATTATTGAAATTGCGGGTGCTTGGACTGGCTAATAACTTGGTTGCGATAGCAAAAAAGCAATGAAAATTTTATTTCTAGCGAACTGGAAGATCGAATATCTGGACAAGAACTCGGACGCTATTCAACCTGCCAATAAAGTCGTCAATGGCGAAAAATTCTGGTTCTTTAAATCTTGGCCGCAAGCAAGCAAAATCGATGTTTTAGATTTTTCAACGATTTACGGCCTGAATACTATTGAGAGAAGCGTTACAAAAGTTCATATTATCCAAGGGCTAAAGGCCTTTTTCAGGCAAAACAAATATGACCTTATTATTTCCCATGGCGCTCCGAGCGGCCTCGTGCTTTCATTGCTTAATGTTCTGCTGGGCAAAAATAAACCACCGCACATATTAATTGATGTCGGTTGCTTTAACGGCGGCCGCAATAATGAATTCGAAACCGGCCTGATTAAATTTACATTCAAAAATCTCGCAAAGCTTATTTATCATGCCAAAATTCAAAAGAAATATTACGAAGAGCATTTTTCTCATCAAGATTCTTTTTACGTGCCTTTTGGCGTAGATTTAGACTACTTTTATCCTCTCGATGAGCCGGTTGAAGATTATGTAATTACGTTCGGCTATCGCAAAAGGGATTATCCGACGCTCCTAAAAGCCTGGAACTCGATATCTACCGGCACAAAGCTAAAAATAGTGGGCTTAAGTAATGAGCAGATGCAAGATATAAAAAAGATCGCGCCCAATAGCAATGTTGACCTTGTTTCCGTTACCCCCACCCAAGACCTCAAAAAAATGATAGCCCGTTCCCGGTTTGTTATAGTACCTCTTCCTTATTTTAAGTATGCTTATGGTCAGAAAACTTTTCTTGAACCGATGGCTATGAAAAAGGCGGTAATCGTCACCAAAACGCCAAGCAGCGAAGACTACGTAACCGATCTAGAGACGGCGGTGTTGGTAAAACCGTACGACGACGCAGATATGAAAAAAAAGATTGAATTGCTATTGAGCGACGAGGGTTTGGTGGAAAAAATAAGCAACAACGCCCTGAGATCCGTGCAAGAATCGTTCACGGTGAAACAAATGGCTGAGAGAATATATGAAATCGCTAACCACCAATAAACCGGCAAATCTATCCAGCGGGCAATTAGAGCAGCATCTGATTTCAATAATAAGAACCAATTTTGATGGTGACGCTAACCATTTAGAAGATATTCTAAGCGAGATTGATTGGTCATATTTATTCAAAAACAAACTTTACGGGAATTTATTACCCCTGGTTTACTTTACCCTGAAAGAAAATAATCTTCTGAATAATATCAATCCGGAATTTAAATCAAATCTGGAAAATTTATTTCAGGCTATGTCTGCCCGCAACCGTATTTTGCTCAAAGAACTCGCTGAATTAATTAAAACTCTAAACACGGCTAATATCGAGATTATGGTTTTTAAGGGCGCTACCCTGGCCGAGAAAGTTTACCCCCATATTGCTCTGAGGCCGATGGGAGATATCGACCTGTTATTAAGAAGCAAAGAAGACGCATCAGCCATAACGGCTATTTTGGAAAGTAAGGGCTATTCAATCAAGGAATCTAAACAAGAAGATATTTTTATTGACTCTATTTATTGCGCTCAAACTTTTGTAAAAACGGGCAAACCGCGAATTGCTGTCGATGTGCATTACACCCTCCCCTACCTTGGTTACAAAAAAGATAATGAGGGTTTGGATAATTTTCAGAGAGTTTGGCAAAGAGGGACTAAAGAGCAAATCAACGGCCAAGAAGTGTGGTTTATGAGCAGCGAGGATTCAATTGCCAACTTGATGGGGCATAATTTTAGACATAAAAAGCGAAAGATAATAACTTATTTTGACGTAGGATTTCTAATTAAAACTCAAGAAATTGATTGGGAAAGGGTAGCAAGCAGCTTAGAATTCAGCTTGACCAACCTTTATGCTGAGAAGTTTTTGAAGAAAGCCAAAGATGAATTCGGTTTTGCAATTCCCCAGAGCGTGCTGGATGAGCTTAATAATATCAATAAAAACAGATCTTCTTTTGATCGGATACTAAATTCCAACTTGAGAGTTAATCAGCTTAATTTTTTAGAGAAGTTTACCCAAACACAAAGTTTCAAAGAAAAAATCCTATGGCTGACAGGTTACATTTTTCCCTCGAAAAATTATATGGAGCAAGCCTACAAAACAAATAACAAGTTTTATCTGATCAGCCTTTATATTTACAGGCCATTTTTTATTTTCCTTAAGTCGTTTTTTCTTATTATCAAGTTCTTGATAAGTAAGATCAGATACAAACTATTCAAGTCGCAGGCAAAAAAACCGAAATAAATAAAGGCGGTAAAAATATGGAATTAATTGATTACTTGAAAACTGCAAGAAAGAACATGGTAACGATAGTAGCGGCTACTTTTTTGACAGCCGTGATAACAGCGTTTGTTACTCTTTTAATACCTAAGACCTACACTTCCAAAGCAATTCTTCAATCGGATGTGACCTTTTCGATTCCCGCCCTAAGAAATGCTTCTATGGGCGAGCAACAAGATGCCAGGATTGCTTACTACCAGGCAATGGTTGATAACGACAATTTTAACAGCGAGATAGTTAAAAAACTGGCCAAAAGGGGAGTTAGATTGGTTAGTGATAATTTCACTGTCGGACTGGACTCAGTGAATGGAAGCAAGCTGGTTGCTCTGGAGGCTAGTACAAGGAGTAATCCGCCGCTTGCCAAGAAAATAGCCGATGCTTCAGCAGAGGTGCTGGTTTATCAAGTTGACAGATTAAAAATTTCACCGGCCAAGTCAAAAGCGGAAATTCAGAAAAAAATAAATATATTAAATGCCTCTATAAAAAAAATCAGAATAAAATTGACCAAAATAAAAGAAAAAATGGAAAAACAAGCCACCCATCCCTTAGCGGATACGATGAAACTACGAGGTCTCCAGGATGAATTAATGGAAGCCGGCCAAAAACGAAAAGCTTACCAGGATTATTATAATTACACGGAAGTTGATGAAGTGGTAACCGAGAAAGGCCTAAAAATCGTCTATCCGGCTAATATATCCGCAAAGCCTTCGAGGCCAAATATACTCAACAATATTTTGTTCGGTGCTTTGGCCGGTTTTTTTATAGGTCTCGGATTCAGTGCTCTTTCAGCTAAAGATGAGTCTTAAGAAACCAGTTGTTTTGATAATTGCCGCTGTCTTTTTTTTGTTTGGGTTGCTCCTGGCGGATATCTTTTCTGCTACAAAAAATTTCAACGGCTATCTGATAATTCTTTCTTTTACCGCTCTATTCATCGGATTGCTTCTTTTCAATATGAAATACGCTTTGTTTCTTTTGCTATTCATGAGGCCGGTTAGCGAGCACTTTACTGATGTCTATTTTTCCTTGCCAAAGGTAGGGCAAATGCTCAATTTTACTTCAGTAATAAGCATTCTTATAATCATTGCCGGCTCTCTATATTTGCTGATTAATAAGCCGGACATTCTCCATCATCCGCTTTCTAAACCGCTTATTGCATTTGTAGCCGTTACTTTTTTTAGTATCCTGTTTTCTACAGATAAACGCGACAGCTTAGAAGCGTGGCTCAAGGTGCTTAGTATCTTTATCGTGTTTCTTATCGCTCAAAATGTTATTAAAGAAAAAAAAGATCTAAAGCAATTGGCCGGGGTCATCCTGGCCTCGGTTATCGTGCCCATAGCGGTAGCTTTTTATCAACTTTTCACCGGGACCGGAAACACGGAAACGGAAGGCTTTGTGAGAGTTTTCGGCACCTTTACCCATCCTTTGATGCTTGCCAATTATACCTTGCTGGTTTCAATGATAATTTTGGTTTTCGCTTTGGGAAGCAAGGACCGCAATCTTAAACTGGCATCTTATCTCGTTTTCGTCCCTCTAGGTATCATTTTTTTTAATACCTATGCCAGGGGAGCTTGGCTAACCCTAATAGCGCTTCTCATAATATTGAGTGTACTTAAATACCGGCAATTACTGGTTGTTTTGCCGGTACTATTGATAATTGTGGCTCTCTTTTCCTCGGGTAATATCGCTTCAAGATTCGAAGACCTTTCAAGTGATGGCGCAGCTCAAGGGAAATATTACGCTAATAGTCTTGAAAGCCGCGAAGCGCTATGGCAGAAAAACTTTACGCTCTTCCTTACGAGCCCCGTTGTTGGAAACGGCTTCGGTTCTTCAAGGCGGTTGGTTCATGAAGAAACGCATAATGATTATTTAAGAGTGCTGACGGAAACCGGAATACTCGGCTTTATCGCTTATTTATGGTTACTGTTTGCAATGGTTACTACCGGTTGGAAGTCATACAAGGAAAGCTCCGATAAATATTTGAATAATTTTAGTCTGGCCTTTTTTCTCATCGCGGTTGCTTACTTGATTTTGTCACTGGAAGGCAACATATTAATCAACGGTGCTTTTCAATGGACATTCTGGTCATTAGCAGCGGTCCTATTCAGTGCTAAACTATTTAAAGCCGAAAAAGCGCTTGGAGTTTAAGTTTGCAAAAAAATAATCCGCTGGCAATACTATTCATCGCTATTGCCTTAACTACCATTCTAAACCCTATCCCGACCGGCGCCAGACAGTTATCCGCTAAACAAAGTCTTAGCATAAACACGTTCTATGTGTCGGTTAAGAGCCACGCGAAAATTAGTGAGACGTTTTTGGAAAGGATAAGCTCATACAAGGTGGTTTTTGACTTTCGCTCGGAATTCAGCGCTCAACAATTAAAGAGCATCCATTCCAGAAATCCTAAAATAAAAGTAATAAAATATCTGAATACCGGCCATATTTTTCCGCGCATGAAAGATTTTAAGTTAATCGATAAGCATAGGGGCGGTTGGTTTGCCAAAGACAGCATGGGAGAAAGGGTAAGAGTAGCCAAGAACCGAGTCTATGTAATGGAGCCTTCCAACAAAGGCTATCAGGACTGGCTTATCACTCAGGCCGCCGCCGCTATTTCAAAAGGCTATGATGGCATAATGGCCGACTCTTTTTACTATCCGCTTTTTCCTCCTTATTCGGATTATTATTTGTCTGCGCCCGTTTCTCCTCGTGATGGGAAAAAATACAATGCTAACAGCTGGATGCAAAGTAAAAACTCATTGCTAAACAGGATAAAACACACTCTTGGAAAGAAATTACTGGTTGTTAACGGTTACATGAGCGGCCGGCAATATTACCGGTTCGGAAGCGGAGGCTTGCTTAAAATTGCTGATGGTGTATGGGTAGAGGCTTTTACCAGGTGGCCGAAAGAGGGTTTTCGCCCGGTTGCCGATTGGGAGAAGGATATCAAAATGCTAAAAGAGGTGGCGGCAAGCGGCAAGTACACGATGTTGCAAACTAAGTTTGTCAAGGGCGCGGCCAATACGCGGCCGGCGGCCAAATTAAAGCTCTATGCTTTTTCATCGTACTTATTAGGGGCGGCAAAAAGGAGCTTCTTCGAATTTAATACTTTGGATTCAAGGGGCTGGGATGGCGAGTCTATTACTTATCCGTATTATAAAAAACAGCTAGGCAGAGCCTTGGGGGGCTATTACAAAAAAGGCGGCACTTATCATAGGAACTACGCGCATGCTAGGGTTGTTGTAAATCCCTCTGATCACAAATCTACCATATATTTCTCAAAAAAGGGAAAGGCAATCTCTCATTGACCCATTGTTGAAAGCTTGGATTGATAAATAAGTGATTCTTTATTCTTGTAATATGTGTAAAGAACTTAAGTCAATTTTTTGATTATTATCGGGTAGCATAAGATGAAAAGTTGGTATTTCTGCAGTTGCAGATTTCAGAATAGCCTGAAATCTGTTGAATGCATTTTCAATCAGATAATCCTTTTTTCCAGGATTAGCGAATTTCCAAAGAAGGTAATAATTTTCAAAAATGCGGCGTTCGTATATTGCGCAAGTACCCATCATCTCCACGAAATCTTCTGAAGAAATCTTTTCAAGTGAAGCCTTATTTAAATCAGCGTTTCTGGTGACAAATAGGGCAATGTCGAGCTTGGCATGGTCTCGTAGATTAATTGACGGGAAGACTTTGTTGTAAATGATTTTGTAGTTTTTAAACCGTAGCAACAAAGAAATCAATTTATCTGTGTAAGAGGTCGAATGCACTTTGATTAAGCGTTCTATTGTGTTAGCTATTTTTAGCTGACAAAGTTGTTTCATACTCAAAATCTTTTTAATTTCAGGGAAAGCTTCGAAATTGTAATCGAATAGATTAAGATGCCGGGGGTAAGCTCTTATTTGCCCATTTGCGTCGACTAATGTCAAATCATCAGACATAAAATCGGCTCCGTTTTGTAATAATTCAAGCAATAGATTGGTTTTTCCTGTATGTTCCCAGGCGGCAATGAGGACTCCTTTTTTATTTAAACTTACCGATGACGAATGAACGAATGATGATTCCTTTTGAGTGGCCTTTAACTTAATAATTGGCTCCAAAACTTTCACATAAAAATCGTTTGGTTTTATAAGATAACCTTGTTCAATATTAATGACGACTAGTTTTTTATCGAGGCTACCAAAAGGAATGCAAATTTTTTTTTGATTTATATCAAGTAAAAAGAATAGGTTGGGTGTGGATCCAGCATAGTTTGAAATTTTCTGCCAGCCGCTAGGAATTGACAGATCATTTTTAAATGAAACAACAATATCAAATTCACCAGGTGGCTCATTTTTTGCGAATAAATTGAATTCTTTTTGGAAAAAGTTTTCATACTCCGAAGGCAAGTTTTCAAATTTAATCGAAACTACGTTCTGAATATTTAATTGCATTGTTTAATAACTTCTTTCTTATTAAGAAAACTGCTTTTTATGTCCAATGAAAGCAAATAAGTTTTAGTCTTGCTTGATTTGATAAGGTTCAAAAGTGTTTCACTGTAGCTCATAACTGACTTTGCATCAAAATTGCTAGCGAAGGCTTCGAAAACGCTTATATATGAGTAATTATCAAATTCTTTTAAGTAGTCGTTTAACTTTATAATCTTTTCAATAAATAGCTCTTTTGATAGCTTTGTGGCTAAGTTATTATTGCCAGTACTTACTAAAAAGAGGCAAGTAGGCTTTATTGGCTGCTCACTTACCATGATATTTTTTGTTGAGGGAATAACGTGTAATTTATTATGTATCTTTTGCTTGTAAATAGCTTTTGAAGTTAAATTACCTTCCTCTACGGGAACCCTTAAGACCTCAGGAAAAGGATAGATTCCACAGCGGTCGAAGACGAGAAAATTATCGGAAAGTAGTTTATAGCCATCTGAAAGAAAATTAAGTGCTAGCGTTGTTTTGCCTACCCCATTTAAACCGCAAAAAATAAATGTGTTTTTATTATTTGTTACGGCTGCGGAATGCAGTATAAATTTTTGATTTTTTCGTAATAATAAGAACAAAGGAAAGTGAACAAGTTGCCTCATTATAAATTGGTATTGCTCTAATTTATGGTTTTTCCTTTTTCCTCTTAGTGTATGGATTACCTTATGTATATAAAAATTAGGTTTAGCCTTTAGCTTTAAGGTATCTTTCTGATAACTAATTTGGAGTGTTAAGCCTCTTTGAAAAACTATTAACTTGTTCTTATTGAAATAAAGACCGCTACCAATTTTTTGATAATCAGAAGATGGCTTGCAAATATTACTTATGTTTGTATCGAAGCAGACTTCTATGTCTGGCTTATCGATGCGAGTTATAAAAGGCTTATAGTTAATGGCAACGAATTTGTAAAAACTTTTATCACTGGTTAGCAATCGAATAGATTTTCCATAGAGTTTTATATTAAGTTCCTTGGCTGTTTGATTATGTATATTCATTTAGTTGGCCATAGATCATAAACAAATTCATTTTGTTAAGTTTATCGCTTTCACTGATTATTATGACTTTTTATTATTCTAGATAGCCCAGGCTTCTAAGGGATTTTTCAATTTTTTCTTTTTCTTGGTCGCTAAACTCTTGTTCCTCAAATTGTTTTTCTGAGATATTGCCGAGCTTAGCCTGCCTTGAAGCAAATTGTTCTTTAAAAGCGGAATAAATAACTTTTCCGTCTATGTCTGTTGAAATAGGAAGATCAAGATCAAACAGAAGCGTTGGGGCCACGTCGACCATATTAACTGTGCCAATATCGTCTTTTTCTTTGAATTTAGTTCCCTTAAGTATAAGTATGCCATCTAGGTCATGTTGGCCACTATAAACATCCCTGAATTCATCAGTAACCGGTTGAACTATTGGACCATCTACCTCTAAGCCACCCATATAGCTTGAGTTTAGCACTATCACAATATCAGGCACTTCCTCCACGAAATTGCCGTTATATAAATCTTCCCGGCGGTAAATCTCACGGACAATTTTTTGGCCGTTTTGAGGATCTTTTAAAGTTTCCAGTTTACTGATAATTTCATCCCTTAAGTCATTATATTCTGTTCCCTCGGCTACAATTCCGACTTTTTGCCGGCCTATTTTGTTAATAACTATCCCTTCACATGGGCCCATTTTATAGCGGCAAGCCTTGGTTTTTGTCCAGTCGATTTGAGCCCCTTTATAGTAAGCGCTTGAGGCTTTTTGGCGGAAAAAAAGAGGTAATTTGCTTAGGATTCTTCTCGCGGCTACTATAGTGGTAATCTTATTATGCCGGAGATAGTTAAGAATTCTATCGTTTAAATTAGCAAGTATGTTCTTTTTTTGAGGAGTCAAATATTTTTCCTGAGCCAGCCAAGCATTTAAGCTGAAAGCTTTTTCCGGACAAGCACAAAATCCATGGTCAGAAAGAATAACGATGCTGGTGTCCTCACCTACCTGGGAGGTAATCCGGCCGATATCTTTGTCGACTTGGGCATACATTTCCGAAATAACGTTTTTGTATGGGCTAGCGTCTTCTTTGCTGTCTAGCCAAAGACGGTGCTGGGAGAAGTCAATGCTGCTGTAGACAAGAGCCAAAACATCACATTCATTTTTGCTAAGTTGCTTCAGCGTAATATCGGTTGTTTTTTCAACAAGCCTTTTGCACTCTTTAATCAATTTTTCCTTGTTGCGAGTCAAAAGCGCCGAATTGTCGAAAATAGGCCCAAGTTCTTTACTCCATTGCTCAGGATAGGTAGTAGGTTTATCAAAATCAAGCACTGGATAACCAGAGACCATATAGCCATTAATAGGCCAGGGAGGATAAGTCATCGGCATGAAAATAGAAGCTACTTTGTAACCGGATTGCCCTAGAAAATCGAATATAGTTTGACCGGCATAATTGTGAGAGTTCATAAAATTCTTGACAAATTTCTTAAGAGCATCTTGAGGGGCAGGGGCAAAGTAATAATCGGGATTTTTAATATCATATTTGAAAAAATCGAAAAAGCCGTGTTTGCCCGGATTTTTACCGGTCATAAAAGTAACCCAAGCGGGCGAGGTTATGGGCGGGATAGTGGAACGAAGCACGGCTTTTACGCCCCCATTAATCAACTTCTCAATATTGGGCAGTTTACCTTCTTTTATTAACGGGTCCATAAACGTATAGGTTCCGCCGTCCAATCCGATTATTAAAAGCTTTTTCTTTTTCAAAGTAGTTGCCTTCCGTCTATATCCGCGCCGGTATCTATTTCCAGGTATTTTAGGATAGTAGGCATCAAGTCAATAATGTTAACATCTTTGGTGTTAATATTCCTATTGATGTAAAAGACGGCGTTATCGTGGGTATGCATACCGCTCCAGGGCCCGTTTCTTAAGAAATCTTGGCCGGCAACCGAACCCTTCAAATCCCACCCCGGATTGGCCAGGACAAGCAAATCGGGAGCTTCATTTATATAGGGGCCATGATAAATTTCTTCTTTGCGATAGACTTTGTTAGCAATGGGCTCTCCGTCAGGGGCTCTCAATTCCGAAATAGCCGCAATCAACTCGTCTCTAAGGGGCTCATATGACACTGAATCGACAATGCCCTCGCCAAATCTGCTTTTAGTATTGATATAAATGCGGCCGGGATCCATACAGAAAGCTTTAGTTTTGGCTCCCTCTATATCCATTAGTAACGCCGGCTCGGGCTTTTTGAAAGCCAAATAATCATTTTTATATAGCCACTGGTTCAGGTAGACTTGCTTTTTTACCCCACAAAAGCCGTGGTCTGAAAGAATAATAAACAGGGTTTCATCATCAAGGCCTTCATATATCTCGCCTATCATGTTATCTATTTCTTTGTAGCAGTTTAGTACACCTTCCTTGTATCGCGAGTTATTATCTTCTTCTAACTCGGCCCATAAGAAATGATGTAGCCTGTCCGTTTCGGTCACTACGCCTACAAACAAATCCCATTGTTCACTATTGAATAAATCCCCAATGGTTGTTAATCGTTTTTCGAGGGCATCGTTTGCATCTTCTAACAAAAAATCCTTTGATTGGAAAGCTTTTTCTAAGTCTATATCTATCCGGTAGCCGCTTTCCTGTAATCTGGAAATAAGTGATGGTGGATATACTGCTTTGCTAAAATCAGGGGATACAAAGCCGGAGACCAATGTGCCATTTATTTCGGCCGCCGGATAAGTTGACGGAACATTGATTACAACCGAGCGTTTATTTCCTTGTCCCAGCCTTTCCCACAACGTTTGGCTTTTTACATCAAGCGAGTTGGGAAAGCGAAGGTTATAAGAGCCGGCAATAAGGTCGGTAAAACCGAAAATAGAGTGCTTGGCCGGGTTTACGCCGGTCATAAAAGAAGTCCAGGCAACCGAGGAAATTTCCGGTAAAGCCGTTGTCATAGGAACAGCGGTTCCGCTTTTAAAGAGCTTATCGATATTAGGCAGAATTCCTTCGCCGGCTAAGGAATTAAGCAGGCTAAAAGGCGTTCCGTCCAGGCCTATAACACAGACCTTTTGTTTAGTATTGCCCATTATAGAATTATACCGCCGGCAACCGGCACTCCCTTTTTTTCAAGAACAAAGCGGCCTGTTTCGGCGTACTCTTTGAATTTGTCGAATACGGCTTCAGAGTCGAGTTCTATTTGAACTTGGGCAACCTCGGCAAGGTTTATCTCACTCAAGTTGTCCTTTGGTTTGTCCGCGAAAGCCGGGTCAAAAAGTCTTTTTATCGTTTCTATCCGGCATTTGATTTCCTGGGTTGCGCATTTAAAAAGCAATGGCTCATTAAGGTTATATTTGCATTCGGACATCCAGAACATATTGGCCTCCAGGCTTTTACTTATGGCCGGATGAGCCGAGGGCATTTCTTCGGTTAGGAAATCGCCTCTTTTAATATCGGGATTGCCTTCCAGTGTTAATCCAATGCTTTCACCGGCCCAAGCCTCTGTTTTATCTTCTTCCAAGTATTTCTCGATAGTATTTATTTTGACTGTTTCCTTACTTGGCAGAATTACTGCTTGCTGGCCTTTTTTGAGAGAGCCGGCCTCGACCCGGCCGACTATAACCGGCTTGCTGTCTCTTTTGTAAATATCTTGAACGCAGAATCTTAGAGCTTCGCCGCTTGTTGAACTACTGGTAAAATTATCAAGCGCTTCAGTTAACGTGGGCCCGTCAAACCAGTCCATATTTTCTGAGGGGGAGGTGATATTATCCCCCTTATAAGCGGAAACCGGAATAATAGCTGAGGGGGTTATTTCTACCGCCTTTAAAAGCTCGCTAACCGCGGATTTCAAATTATCAAATTCTTGAGCCGAGTAATCAATGGCATCCATTTTGTTTACCAATACGCATACTTGTTTTAACCCTAGGATTTTCAAGATATATGAGTGCCGTTTGGTTTGCTCTTTAATGCCCTCATTTACATCGATTATCAGCAAGGCCGCTTCGGCTTGGCTTGAGCCCGTTATCATATTTTTTATCAGTTCTTTATGGCCGGGGGCGTCAATAATTACATAAGGCCTTTTGGTGGTGTTGAAAAATATTTGCGAAGTATCAATGGTCATGTTGCGGGTGCGTTCTTCTTCAAGGTAATCGATCAGGTGGGCGAACTCGAAGCCATTGTCCTTATCTACATCAGCTTTTATTTCCTCAGTTTTTTCGGCGGATAAGGAATTGTTATTATAAAGCAGTCTCCCGATAAGAGTACTTTTACCGTGGTCGATATGTCCAACTATAACTATCGGAAATGTTTTAGTATCTTGCACTTCTACATGTATCCAAGGGCTCTTAGTTTCTGCATTGTATAAGTATCTTCTTTATCCTGGGCGCGGCCGGCCCGTTCGGAGGTAGTGGTGGTTTTGAGTTCTTCGATGATGGCTCCTACATCTTTTGCCTGGGAGTCGACGGGACTGCAACATGTTGCACAGCCGATGCTACGGTAGCGCTTGCCGTTTTTGCTGAAATATAATTCATTAACCGGTAATTTTTCTCTTTGAACATAATTCCAAATGTCCAACTCTCTGAAGTGCAAGATGGGATGAGTCCTGAAATGCGAGTCTTCGTCGACCGTCGATTTATATTGGTCCCATAATTCGGCCGATTGATTTTCGTAATCCCATTTAAAATCTTCATCGCGCACTGAAAAGTATCTCTCCTTGGCCCGGATACCATGCTCGTCGCGCCTGATGCCCAGCAAAATAGCCTCCAGCTTATGTTCCTTTATAACTTGCTTTAAGGCCTCTGTTTTAAGCTGATTGCAGCACTCGAGCTTGCTTCCGTTATTCGGGCCGAGCCCTTCATCGATTTTTTGCCGGTTCTTACCGACTATTAAGTTTAAGTTCCATTCCTTGGCGTAATGGTCACGAAAATCGTATATTTCTTTGAATTTATAGCCGGTATCAATATGAATTACGGGGAAAGGGATATCGCCGAAAAAAGCTTTGCGGCAAAGCCAAAGCAGGGTAGTCGAGTCTTTGCCGATAGACCACAGAACGCCTATTTTTTTGAACTTGTGATAGGCTTCGCGAATAATATATATGCTTTTATTCTCCAGTGTATCCAGGTATTCCAATCCTCAGCCCTCAATAGAAGTGTTATTGCTATTATACTATACCGCTCACAGCTTATAAAGCGCCACAGTATGTGGTTATTGGCTATTTGACAGGCCTTTTAGTGAGGTATCGGCCTAGCTTTTCTTCTTTGACACTGGTACTTTTACTGATTTAGAGCTGGAGCCTTTTAAGTTGGCATTACCGGTAAACTCTGCCCTGTAAACCGCTGTTTTCTTTGGCTTGACTCTTCTTGAGAGGTTACCCTTGCTATTGGTTTTTAGGATAGCGATAGTTTTCCAGAGCCACTTCTTGCTAACTTTTAACTTACCTTTGATTCTGTTCTTTATTTTCTTATGTATTTTCTGCTGTATTCTTATCTTCTTGTTGGCAACGGGATTTCCGCTATTATCCTTTAGCTGTCCGTTTAATGTTACTGCCGGGGCAGCTTTTGCCAGCCCGGGCTTAGCCGTTAAAGATAGCTTTGTGTCTATAGCATCTGTTGGTGTTGGGTCGGGGGATGGACTGGGACTAACATCAGGGACAGGTTCAGGCTCGATGTTAGGACTAGGGCTGGGGTCGGGGCCGGGCTCGGGATCGGGCGACGGAGCAGGCTCAAAATCGGCATATTTGACTAAAATAGTGCCGGATTTCGAGGGCAAAGTAACCGAAGTTACTATTTGACCATCGGGGTCTTTATAATAAGCGTCAAGTTCAAGGCTCACGGAGGCGCCGGCGTCGGTTGGGTTGACTAAAACTTTGCCGTTTGTATAATCGCGCTGGTAAAGATTATCTTGCAGATAATATGAGCCCACTGGATCGCCGACCTTCAAGTGGTAGAGCGGGATATCTTTTTCCCACCATGACGAAAGGCCGGTGTTGACGGGGTAGTTCGAGCCGAAGGCGATATGAAATAAAGTCGAGTTACCGTTCTTGCCGAGCAAATAAGATGCCAGGGCATATCTGGCCAGACCTTCATAGCCTTGAGCGTGAGCAGAAGCGTTTGCAGGTTCGGCGTAAGCTTGGACAAGAACACGATACGGACTTGGCTTAGAACTTATCCTGGCCAGTAAATCGATGTTTTTCTTCCAGTTGGATTGAGAGTAGAAGCCATTACTATCCCAGGGGGCAAATCCTTCGATCATCTGGCCGCTTGCATTAGTATCTTCCAGGTACGGCGCCGTTGTATTGTTAGCGTAATATTCGCTGCCGTTAAATATTCCATTGAAAATAACTATCTTATCGGAGCCTAGCTGTTGTTGGACTCTTTCAACTAAGCCCATCAAGTCGTTTCGCCACTGGGAATCGGTATAAAGGGCTCCCGTTCTCGGATTTATAGGCCTGGAATCCCAGCCGTAGCCTGGTCCGCTCCAGTAGGTAGTCGTAACTAAGTCTAAAAAGACACCGTCAAAACCGCTATCAATAAATGACTGGATTTTGTTGGCGATAAATGTCCGCCAAGCCTCGTTTGCCGGGTCCATAACATAGGCGCGGTTACCGGCCATTTCAGCATTAGCCCGCCTGTTAATGTAGTTACCGCTAGAATTTTTCAAAAACCAATCCTGTTGATTGGTCCAAATATTGTTCCACTCGGCCTCTGTGTTTTGGCGTAGCGCAAAATCTCTTGACCATGAAGCCGGGTCATTGAAGGAAGCACTGCTTGTACTATTAAAAAGTTCGGCTGAGCTGCGGTATTTTATTACTTTAATCTGGGGATTTCTTTGATGTAAGGAGCTTAATTGGGCCGGTGTGAATTCATAGCCATACTGTTGAGAGTAAATAAAATTGAAATTGTCGGCTAGATAGTTAAGGTAATTGCTTGGCATGCCCCACTGAACTTGAGCAAAGGCGCTAGGGTTTGCTTCAGTGGGCTCTGCGTCTACCGCGAGTGCCTTAGCGACCGTCTTGTTCGTGATAATAGGATAGGCTTGGATGAGCGATGATAAGAGGGCTAAAATTGTTATTGTAGTAGTGAAGTGTCGTAATCTTTGCGGAAACCTTATTAAGATACCGGAGTTACATCCTGCGTTTTTAATAACCTCCGTCAGTAATAAATCCTTATAGTACTTATCGGTCACTATGGGTAATATCTTTAATACTGAGAGGGAATATCCGTTCAACAATTCCTCGGAGTTATGGTATTGTTCAGAGGTGGGAATTCTGCACGAGATTTTAAAATGGGATTATATAGTTTACCAGTATATTAGTAAGCAACTTTATGAGCCGAGCGCTTTCTTTTTATTCGAGTTAATTACGAACGTTGTCGACCTTTTAATAGTTGTTTTAACCGCCTACTGGTTGTTCACTCTTGTTTCGGCTCAGCGTTCGAGAAATCGAGAGATAACCGCATTTCTGGCGCCAGCGTTTATAACCGGCATCATCACGGTTATTCTGAAAATATTGATACAACGGGGAGCCCCGACTCCGTTTGTAGTTCCCTGGGCGGAGATAAAAATACCGTTTCTCCCTTGGGGCTATGCCTTTCCATCCGGGCACGCTGCCAGGGCTTTCGCTTTAGCTACGGCAATTGCAATTAAATATCCTAAAAGAATAATCCCGCTTTTCGTGGGGGCTTCGCTGATAGGCTTTTCCCGGGTTTATATCGGGGCCCATTATCCGCTTGATGTTATAGCCGGCACTTTTCTGGGAATCTCGGTTTCTTTGCTCCTGGCAAAACTATCGAAAAATAATTAGCCCGGTTGTAAAACCACTAAAACATACTTCCTTATGTTTAAAGTGGTAATATTGGGGATATTCTAATTGCGAAACACTTGCAACTACATCTTAATTGCTATAACATAGTAGCAACGTCTCGAAAGAAGGTTAAGCATGCACCATGCGCCCGAAGTCTTAAAGAAAGAAGGCCATAAGCTAACGCCACAGCGCTTGCTCATCTGGCATATATTAATCGAGGGCAAACACTTAACGGCTAATGAAATTCACAATAAGGTAAAGAAGAAATTCAAAGGTGTCGATTTAGCGACGGTCTACCGGACGCTGGAACTTCTGGTAAGAGTCGGCTCGGTTCAGGAGAGCACTTTTCCAATCGGCCCTACCCGCTACGAAGCCACGGAGCACGTCGGCCATAATCACGTTATTTGTAGAGTGTGCGGAAGAGTTGAACATTTTGAAGGCGATAGCGTAGACAAAAATATCGGCAAAATATGCGCAGCTAAGGATTATGACGCTGAAAATACCGAGATTAAGCTGCTCTCAACCTGCAAAGCGTGTATAGAAAGGGCTAGCTAGATGCACATTCCCGACGGTTATCTCTCTCCTCAGACATTTATTCCGCTTTACGGAGCGATGATATTTGTATGGCAGAGAGCTTCTGCCAAGGTAAAAGAAACAATTAACAAAAAGAATTTGCCTCTTTTGGCCCTGGCCGCGGCTTTCGCCTTTGTCATCCAGATGTTTAATATCCCTATTCCCGGTGGCTCAACGGGGCACGCCGTCGGCTCGGCGGTCATTGCCATCACCTTGGGTCCCTGGGCAGCGGTAATTGCCGTATCAGCGGTTTTGGTTTTGCAAGCCCTCTTATTCGGTGACGGAGGCATCACGGCAATCGCGGCCAATAGTCTCACCATGGCCTTAATAACGCCGTTTACGGCTTATTATGTATTTCGCTTGCTGTCCGGAAAATACGAACACTTCGGTTTCAGGCAAAAAATCAGTGCCGCTGTTGCCGGCTATGTTTCCGTAAACCTGGGAGCCGTCGTCACAGCTGTTCTTTTAGGGATTCAGCCGCTTATAGCAGTATCAGCTACCGGCGAGCCTCTTTACGCTCCTTATCCCTTAAAAGTGGCCTTGCCGGCTATTGCTATCCAGCATTTGCTGTTTTTCGGTTTTCTTGAGGCCGTTGTTACCGGCTTGGTATGTACATACTTAGCTAGAGCGGAAGTTACTGACAAGCTACCTTTAAGGAGAAGCTTGGATGAGGTTTAAGAAATTCTACCTTTGGCTTTTTGTTTTAGTGCTTTTAACTCCGTTTGGCCTAATTGCCGGCGGTTCTGCCTGGGGCGAAAAACCCCTAAAGACTATTTGGAGCGGTTTTTTGTCAGGCTACAACCTGCCCGGTTTCAGCGGCTCTTTATTAAGCGCCGCCGGTTATATCATCTCGGCTATTGTAGGCGTCACCGCTATCTTTTTGATTTTTAAGCTTATCGGTATTTTCTGGCCCGATGAGCAGAAAGAACAGGAAAATTGATATGTTGCCCGATTGGTTAAAACAAAGCCCGGCCGCTCCTTGTTCGTGTTGCGATGTAAGTGTTTCTAAAAAGAAAAGCTATCTAAAGAAGACTATCTGGGCAACCCGCAAGTTTATCGTTGAAACTTTTCTACAAGAAAAAGAGGCTTCCAAAGACGGCTTACTACAGGGTCTGGATGTCCACTTTAAACTGGTTACCACTCTTATCCTGGTGATTATACTGAGTTTTACCCATAGTCTGCCACCGCTGCTGGTCGTTTATTTGATGATATTGGGACTTGCCTATTTGTCGAAATTAAATATGAGGCCTTTCATTTTGCGCTCGGTTTTAGGTGTGGGCTTTTTCTCCGGGCTGGTTATGTTGCCGGCTACTTTAAATATATTTATCAAAGGCAGGGAAGTAATTAGGTTAACGCAAACGATAGCGGTAACGGATAAGGGTTTACGGTTTTTCTCGGTATTCGTAATGAGGGCTTTAACGATGACTACTGCCGCCGCCCTTCTTGTTCTGACGACAAAGCGGGAAAAACTGCTTCAAGCCTTAAATATTCTCAGGGTTCCGGCCGCCTTTAACATGCTGATATCGATGGCTTATCGTTTTATGGCCGTTTTGGTACGAGTGGTTGAAAATCTGCATTTGGCCAAAAGGAGCCGCACCGTTATGCTTAATGACTCAAGGGCCGAGAGGAAATGGGTTCTCTCCCGCATGGGCTGGACGTTTACAAAGGCTATTCATATGAGCGATGAGGTCACGCAGGCTATGATTTCCAGAGGCTGGCAGGGAGATTAAACGATGAGCGGCACCGTTTTTAGCCTGAAAAATATTTATTTTTCCTATACCGACAGTAATTACGCTCTTCAGGATATCAATTTAAGCGTTCATCATAATGAGCGGATTGCTATCCTGGGGGTAAACGGCAGCGGCAAGTCGACTCTTTTAAAATTGCTCGACGGCTTGATTTTTGCCCGCAAAGGCCGCTTTGTCGCCCTGGATGAGCCGGTCGATGAAGATGTGTTGAACAGAGGCGAATTCGCGGCTACGTTTCGCCGGAAAGTGGCTTTTGTTTTTCAAGACTCCGATATTCAGCTATTCTGTCCGACTGTTTTTGAGGATCTAATGTTCGGTCCTTTGCAGCTCGGCTTAAGCAAAGAAGAAGCCTCTTCGAGGGCAGATGATCTGCTGAAAGTGTTTGACATCGGCCACCTTAAGGATTGCTCTCCTAATAAGCTCTCCGGTGGTGAAAAGAAAAAAGTCGCCATAGCCAGCAGCCTTTCGTTAAATCCCGATATCATTTTGCTGGATGAGCCTACCAACAATCTGGACCCTAAAACGAGGGTATGGCTATACCATATGCTCGAGGATTTGGCCGAAATAGGTAAAACAATCATTTTATCCACTCAGGACCTTGAGCTGGCCAAGATCTTTGCCGAGAGGGCAATCGTTATCAGTGAAGAGCATAAAATAGTAGCCGATGGGGCAGCTCAGGATATACTGGCTGATAACGAGCTTTTATTAAGTGTCAATTTAATTCACGAGCATTTGCATTATCATAAAAAGACAGCCCATTCCCACACCCATTCTCATTCAAAAAAGCACGAGCATAAAGATATCTGGGAAATTAACCGCAAACAAAAGGAGCTAGATGACGAGTAAGCTCAACCGAGAAGAAGTGCTTGAAAGGCTCAAATCGAACAGAGACTTCAAGGGCGCAAACCTTAGCAATCTCGATTTGACCAGCCTCGATTTCAGCGGAGCCGATATGCGCGATACTGATTTCGCCGGCTCTAATCTTGCCGGTTCGAATCTTAATTTCGTCAAAGCAGAAGGCGCCAACTTTGAAAGGTGTAATCTGGAAAAAACCTTTATCACCAGGGCAAATTTAAAAAAAGCCAGTTTCATCGCGGCAAATCTAAGTAACACCAATCTGAGCGGCGCCGATTTTGAAAATGCCAATTTCTATGAAGCAAATCTTGCAAATGCTTATATGAGCAGCGCAAATCTGAAGAACGCCGTGCTCGAAAAGGTTGATTTAACGGCTGCTACCTGCAATCTTGTGTGTATGGAAGGGGCTAATCTGAAAAAGGCCTCTATGACGGGAATTGATCTAGGCGGCGCTAATTTAGTTGGCGCTAATTTGGAAGATGCCGATATGCGCAAGGCCAGACTAATAAAGACTAAAGCGATGGAAACTAATTTAGACGGCACTAACTTAGAAGGGGCCTTCATTTTTAAAGCCGACTTTACAGGAGCCAGTCCCTCACTCTAGGGTTTTGAAGGCCGCAGGACCTCCAAGACAACGCCTGAGTCCATCTTAGCTGGATCAGGTTTATTGATTTTTTGTTAGTGTTATTTGCAATATTTCAGTTTTAGCGCATTTCATGGCACAAAGTCTTGCCAGTAGGGCCAGTCCCCCTGAATGCCCTCTGTATAACTGCTTACCCAAAGAGTGTTTCTAGGGCCACCAAGTGGTTAATAATATGGAAAAATGGTCTTAATCCTTCAAATAACCTAAATTTATGGATTATTAATCCTAAAAATTGCATTAATATTAGGATTGGCTTATGATGAAGACATGATACAGCGTTATTATGATTTGAATAAATTAATCAAGCCCGGCAAAGCCTTAATTATTTTCGGTCCTCGTCAAGTTGGCAAAACAACTCTTTTAAGCAGCTACCTGTCAAACGTAAATTTAAAATATAAGCTTGACTCAGGTGAAAACCTACAGACACAACACATACTAAGCTCACAGGATTTTGACAAAATCCAGTCGCACGTAGAAGGTTACGAGGGTTTTGCGATAGACGAAGCACAGCATGTTCCCAATATCGGCATGGGTTTAAAAATAATTGTTGACCAAAGACCTGATATAAAAGTAATTGCTACCGGCTCCTCATCATTCGAGCTCGCAGGCCAAGTTGGAGAGCCATTAACCGGTAGAAAAAGAACTGTAGTATTATTTCCAATTTCACAGATAGAGCTTCTTTCAATGTATAACAAGGCCGAGCTTAGAGAAAACCAGGAAGAATTTCTTGTTTTCGGTTCCTACCCGGAAGTAATAAATTCAAAAAGCAGACAAGGGAAAATTGATAGTCTAAATGAAATTGCCAATTCCTACCTGTTGAGAGATGTACTCTCACTTGAAAAAGTTAAGGGTTCTCAGGTTCTTTTAAACTTGTTGAAACTACTGGCTTTTCAGATAGGGAACGAGGTTTCATTAAACGAACTAGCTACTCAGTTGAAAATCGACGTTAAAACAGTTGACCGCTATATTTACTTGCTTGAACAAAGCTTTGTTATCTTTCGTTTAAGCGGTTTTAGCAGAAACTTGCGGAAGGAAATAAGCAAAAAGAACAAATACTACTTCATCGATAATGGCGTAAGAAATGCCGTTATTTCACAGTTCAACCCTTTGAATTTACGAAACGATGCCGGAGCGCTTTTCGAAAACTTTGTGGTATCCGAGCGAATGAAGAAAAGAGCTTATAAAAACATACATGGTTACGATTACTTTTGGCGTACGTATGGCCAGCAAGAAGTTGACTTAGTTGAAGAAAGAGAAGGCTCTCTTTTCGGTTACGAAATTAAGTATTCCCAGCGAAAAAAGATAAGGCATCCAAAAGATTGGCTTTCAACTTATCCGAACGCAAGTTACGAGATTATCAATCAAGATAATTACTTGGATTTTATTATATAAACGGTAATCTAGACTGCTCTCCAGTTACTCTAGCCAGGCTATTTCCTTTCCTCCATCCCAATTATTGTGACGGTAAATGATATCATCGAGGGCGGCTCTCAGCATATCGGGGGTCTTTCCTTCTTCAACCCGCCAAACCAGCCTCATATATAATCTGTCACATGAAGTCACGGGCATTTCGTGGGTAACGGCTTGCTTGGAAGAAAGGCTGAAAGAAAGCATGCAAGGAATGTTTCTCTCAAGTAAGGCTCTGATGAATGCAACTTTCTCTTGGCCGGAAGGAAAACTTTTGCATTTAATTTTCAGCTGCGGATATTTTTTGGCTACGGCTTCGGCGACTGTCTCAAATTTATTCTCGCCTTCGCCTTTGGCTTTAAGATTGAAATCTTCCTGAAATTTATCGAAATCAATGCCGTCTATTTGATTGAATTTGGCCATCCACTCATAGCCGGCCGGAATGGCGCCGTTACGGGAGTCTTTTTGAACAACCAATGCTTCTTGCCAATTTATCAACTCTTTCATTTATTTATCCCTCTCTTGCCATGACTTCTTTAACCAGCTTAACCGTTTCTTCAAGGCCGCTAGAGATAAGTTCATAGCAATCGCATTGAGTTGCCAGTAATTCGGCCGTTTCGGTTGCAACAGTTTTTATCTTTTCAAGTTGTTCGAAAGCACCGATATTTCCGGCTAATAACCCGATAGCTTCGGATTTAGAAATGGTTTTGATTGCCGGCGGTTCGCCCGGAGTATACTTTGGAAAAATCAGTACTGACGGGGTAACAGGCTCAGGGCTTGTTTTTATGCCCAGCTTCTTTATGTCCAGAAAAGATTTATTGCTTTTATTGCCCAATCTCTTGTCCTCTTCAAAACTTTCCTTTACTTCTCTAAAAAGCTCTTTGCTAGGCTCTTCGAAAGAAGGAGAGATGGGGTAGGGAAGCAATTGGTTGGTCGAAGTATCAAAAAGGATGCATTCGTCGGTTAGGAAACGTAGGCCGGATTTTGCTAAGGCATAAGTTAAGGTTGATTTTCCGCTACCGGAACGGCCGCTAATGATAAGGCCCCTGTTTTGCCATTCCAGGCAGCCGCCGTGGATAAAGGGGTTATTACGGTAGTCCAAAACAAAAAGATTAATATGAAGATGTACTTGCGATAACCAACCGACTTTGACACCCAGGGGCTTTGTCCTGGTCTTTATTTCAAAAAGCTTTTGTGTCTTCTTGTCGAAATTTATCCCTGAAGGCGCTTTGTCAATCTCGAAGACATAGCGGCCTAGCAAATCGACTCTGCACCAAAGTTTTGAGGAGAATGACCAGCCATCGAATGATGACGGGGTGATAGCAAATATCTCGAAACTCGTTAAATCACGTAAATTCCCGTTATTAGAGGAGATAATAAGCTCCAATAAAGGAGAGGTTTCCAATTTGTTTTGTTTGAAGCTGCAATAAGGTTTATCGAGTGAACGTAAAATCCGGGGATTGTTACTACTAATCTTAATGGGGATTTCTGCAATCTGATAATACCGGTTTTCCATACAATACATAATATCAACCCACCTTCGCTAAGGCTATGGTGGGTTATCCTTCGGAATAAAAAGAGGAAGAGTAAATATAAAACTAATTTTTATTTACTCTTCCTCTATAAGTGCAATAATTACTCGCTACAAGGACCGCCTTCCATGCCGGCCATATTGTCGCCGCCTTCTATCGCATATTCGGATTCGCAGCAGCCTGTTTCTTCTCTTGCTACTAATTTAGGATCAAAATCTTCTTTTTTGGTGTTCCAATGAGCCAATGTCTTTTTAATATCTTCCATGCAGATTTCACCTCCTTATTAGTGAAACTCGCTAATTTCTGAACTATTTTTCAACGTTGATAATAATACTGTCCGAGCCCATGTGGTCATGATGATCGCAGGCGGTAGCCGTTAAAACGTGCTTGCCGGGCGGAATATCATCGGTATTCAATGTCCACTCGCTGACTAAATCTCTTTCGTCTTTGTTTTCCTGTAAAAGCATGTAATCGATGTAAAAACGGGCGGAATGTCCATGGTGGTTCCCGTATCCCCTTGTAGCCTCATCGATTTCCCGAACAATTTTGACATTGCCTTTAACGGTTTCGTTATTTTGAGGCGAAGTAATCTCCACTTTTATTTCGCTGCATTTATCTTGGGAATGGACAAAATGCGCATGAACCCGCCTTTGCTGGTCCCTTAGAAGGAGAATTTTTTCCTCTCTCATGTGCGGATCCGGATCCCACGGTAAGCTCTCCTCGTCAGTGACGGAATCTCTTGACGGTTGGGCTTGGATGGAGATCCTGTACATGCCGGGGTCTAGAATATTACCCTTGCTGTCACGGCCGTCCCATTCAACTTCATAGCTGCCGGCTTCTTTGGCTTCAAAGTCAAGGAAAGTTTTTAACACTATAAAGCGTCTTTCCTTGGGCCTTAGAAATACTCTGACAATACCCGGTTCAGTCAGGGAAAACTTTACCTTACCTGTTTCGTTATTGCTTGGGTCAAAAGATGCTGGGGTTAAATGTGCTTCTTCTACTTCTTCGTACTTACTCGGGGTAAGATTATGGATATTATTGTCACTCACCTAATTAACAACTCCTTGATAATTTGCCGATTTGGCGGTTAATTATACTTATAGTACAGGCTATCATAGGCTTGAAAATATGTCAATTACTTTCTGTAGTTGGTTACTGTCGGTATTATACAACCACATCAGGTGATAAGTAAGTCGTTCTTGGCAATGTTTTTTTGCTTATTGCCGGCCTGGTCTTTGGCGTAAACAAAGTATTTATACTTGCCCTTTGCCAGCAACAATCTAAGTTGCTTATAGTTAAGTTTTCCGGTGTCTACGAGGCCGAGTTTGACAATTTTAACCGTCTTCCAGACAGTTTTGACTTTTCCTTTAAGGCGCTTTTTGACCGCTTTTTTAATCCGGATTGTTACGCTAGCTTTTCCGCCGGTATAGGGGTCGGTTACTTTGTAGTATAGTTTGGCTTTTTTGCCTTTCTTGGCTTTGGCTTTTCTGGGGGCTTTGGTCCTTGGTTTATAGTTATCAACCTTTAATAAAGTTGTTTTTTTACTCCAATTTCCGGCTGTATCAAAGGCATAAGTCAGGATGTTGTGGTCTCCGTTTGCCGATGTCAAAGTGTTCCACTCAACAGAGAAAGGTCCGGAAGCATTAGAGCCAATGAAGCTGTTGGAAGAATCCAGGAAATAACTGACTTTTTTCATTCCTTGGCCATCGGTTACATTTGCTTTGAGATTTATTACTCCTTTTACATACTTGCCGTAGCCTTGCGTCGAGAGGCCCTGAGCCATCGAAGGCGGTGTTTTATCAACGGTAAGTGTCCTAGTTTGCGAATCGGTGGTATTTCCGGCCTTATCGACTGCTCTGATAAACCAGGTGTGTTTGCCATCAGCTAAAACGGCGGCCGGTTTTAAGGATGTCGTAGTGTAATAGATATCATTCCGGCCCGGAGAGGAATTGGAGCCGTCGATAAATAGCTCATAGCGGCTTAAGCCGGAGTCGGAATCGGCCGAAGCGCTCCACGAGAAAGTAGGGTAGGCCAGGTTGGTAAGAGCTCCCTCAGCCGGAGCAGAGAGACTGAAAGCGCTTGGCGGCGTCGTATCATAAGTTCTTGAAAGCTTGGTTGCGGCGGTGTTGCCGTTTCCGGCTTCATCCTGGGCTTTGTCGGCATCAACATCGACACTGACAGTCCCGTCGTTAATTGGCGCTATATCTGCCGCATAAGTTGTTCCGGAGCCCGTAAAGTTCTGTACCAGGCCGTTTGTTGTCGTAATATCACTTGCCTCAAAACCGTTTACCGGCTCACTGAAATTAAAGGTAAACGGCATAGGGGAGGTATTGGTCGAGCTTGGTGCGGTGGTTGCGATGGTTAGTGTGGGCGCAATCGAATCAAATACCCGAACGGCGTTTATTCGGCCGGAACCAAAATTATCATCGCGGCCTGCCTCTCCCAAATCTTCGGCGGTGTCACGCATTAATTGCTCAATATCAACAGGAGTATAACTGTCGCCCCATTTTGCCCTGATTAAGGCGGCTAATCCGGCTACAGCGGGCGATGACATAGATGTGCCGCTCGCAAAATCATATTGCGGCTGCATGCCTAACGCTGATGTAAAAAAAGAAGGATAAGTCGGAGTTGTCGAGTAAATATTCGCGCCGGGTGCGCTAAGATCGACAGAGCTGTTATAAGTAGAGTAGGAAGCTCTTTCATCAAGGTTATCTGTAGCCCCAACGCCGACAACATTATTTAAGCCGGCCGGGTAAGACATCCTGTTAAGCATTTTAGGCATTGATGAATCTCCCATGTTGCCTACTGAAGAAATAACGGTTACCCCTTTTTCATTAGCTGCGTAATTAACGGCATTTTGTAAAATATCAGAATAAACCCAACCACCTATACTCATATTGATAACATCGGCCCCGTTATCGGCAGCGTAATAAATAGCCTCGGCCCAGTCGGCGTAGAATCCACTGCCCTGGGAATCCAGGCCTCTTAAGGGCATAATTTTGGCGGCATCCGCAGGATACCCGGCTAAGCCGGAAATGCCAGAGCCATTATTTGCTTGGGCTGCGGCAATACCGCTGACGTGAGTTCCGTGCCCAAAGCCATCATTGGGAATGCCGCCCCCCTTACCGTATTTTTGGGAATCGAAATTAAGCTTGAAGGCGATGTCGTCTTGCTCCTTATCGGTCCAGGAGTCGGTTTTCAGATAAGCTTTGCCGTCTGGATAGTTATCGATATTACCGTTACTATCGAAAACGGAAGAGCCGACTTCGTAGTACTTGTCATTGTCTTGATTATCAGTGTGAATAACCAGGTAATATTCGCTACTGTTATCAACTTTTAAGGGGGCAGAAAGAGGCTTTTTAATCCAACTCGCGGTTGGATATTGGCTCCAGGCATTTGCTACCCAATTTGGTAATATGTCTGATGGGGCTATATCTACGGAAGCAAGAACATCACCATCAAGAGCACTTATTATTGAAACTGTTATTCCTGAATCAGGTAGCCCGTTTCTTTTAAGGGCGACTTCAATATTTTTAATATAACCGCCGTTTCCCTTAAAGGATTGAGCGATATCAGAGTAAGCCGGGTCCGGTCCGGCTTTTCCGAGCGGGTAAGAATAATAATTATAATAAGTTTGGCCATTTTCTTCATAGCTTGTGAAATAGTACTTTTGGTCGATTTTTGCCCAGTTATAACCCTTAACATCGTCCACGTAACCGTTGTTGTCATCGTCTTTGTCGTTACCGGCTATTTCATCGGTGTTTTGCCAAATGTTAGAGCTAATATCGGGATGGCTTAAGTCTATTCCGCTATCGATTACCGCTATAACGGCGGTTTTACTTAAAGCGCCGATGTTGTTCCAAGCTTCGGGCATATCGATATCGGCATCAGGTTTGCCCTCTATGCCGTTAATTGCTTGGCCGGTATTGTTAAGCGACCATTGGATATTAAAGCTGCTGTCGTTTGGGGTAAAGAGAGCTTTACCGGTATAGTTAGGCTCGGCGTATTCGACCAGCTTTTGTTTTTCCAGCTCTTTTACCGCTTCTTTAACTGTTGTACCGTCTTTAAGCTCAAGTACCTGGGTATTTTTATTACTTTCCGGGCCTATAGTTTCGGTAATTTTCTCGGCTCCGGCCGCGTCTTCTATTTGCTCTTGCGTAGCCTTTGAGGGTTTTTGCTTGAATTTTACGATGACTTCTCCGGAGGCATAGCCTTCTTCTGAGCTCGGGGTGTTATTAACGGCAACAGGAGCCTGGGCCGAGGCGTTCAGCCAGGGAGTAGCCAGCATGGAGACGCAAATAATATTAACCAATAGTATTCTTAATATTTTCTTCATAGAGGTATATTTAATTTATTATACACCAAGAGGTCGAATAATTGAATACTCTGAGTGACAATTTGTATGCAGAAAAATTGAAAGTTAAGGTTGGGACCTTAAAACTTTGAAGTCGTCGTAATAACCGATGCCTGTCTGATTGTAATAACCGATAAGAACGTCGATTGAAGAGTAGTTCTTAGTCGCGGTAAAAGTAAGCGTCCTGAAGAGCCAGTCATGGGCAAACTTCGTAAAAGGAAATGTTTTACTGGTCTTGGTGCCGTCGGTATTATTTAGATAAATAAAAGCTCTTATGCAATTGCCATTAGGATTCGATGCTATTGACTTGCTCCAGCCGCTAAAGGTAAACACATCGCCGGCATTACCGCCAACATCGATTCGTTGGGTAATCTTTTTGCCTAGAGCCGGATTTCCGGTTACTTTCAAGGAATAATTACCGGCCTCAGCATAGTCGCCACTCCGTCCGTCAGCAGGCTCAAAAGCGGTAGGGTTCCAGAAATCAGGCAGGCCGTTCAAGTCATCATCTATTTCAAAAGAGCCGTTTTTCAGTAGATTAGGATCTTGGACATCGATAACAACGGAAGAAGTAGCCGTTTTCGGCGGCACGTTATTATCGGTTACAGTCAAAGTAGCCGTATAACTGCCGGGCGTTCCATAGGTATGAGTTGTTGTTGCGTCCGGGCCGCTAGCTACAGGTGAGCCGTCACCATAATCCCACTCATAACTAACTATGGCACGGTCAGGCCGCCCATGAGAGGAAGCAGTTGCGTTAAAGTTTACCGTTTCACCGGTATCAACCGGATTAGGGTTAGCAGTAAAACTGGCAGTCGGCCGGTTATCATATACGGTCAATGTGGTGCTGGAACTATTTGTTAACCCGAACTTATCGGTTACAGTCAGCTCGACGGGGAAGGTTCCGGCGCCGGTTATCCCCAAACTTATTAGCTCTGTCGGGATAATTTCAGGATTAGCCGTGGTCTCGACGACACTGTTGCTATTAAGAGTCCACGCATAGCTAATCGAGTCTCCAAATGGGATATCTGGATCGGTTGAACTCGTACCGTCAAGGGGCAAGCTGCTTCCCATATCCATCGTGTAAGGACCGCCGACATCCGAGGTCGGTGGACGGTTACCTTGATTTACATTTATTTCAGTCGTCGCTGTAGCGGTTTTGGCCGGTACGTTGTTATCGGTAACCGTTAAGGTCACGGTGTAGTTGCCGAAGCTGGAATAAGAGTGAGTTGTTGTCTCTCCGCCGCCGGTCGTGCCGTCGCCGAAATCCCAAGCATAAGAAACTATTTCCCGGTCAGGACGGTCATGGGTGGAAGCGCCGGCATCCAAATTAATAGTTTGATTAGGAGCCGCCGGATTCGGACTTGCCGTAAAAGCGGCAGTCGGTTGGTTATTATATACATTTATGGTTGCCGTATCAGTTGAAGAAGCACCGAATTCATCCCGGGCCTTAACGACAACAGTCTTTTCGCCGGGCGTAGTCCAGCTGGAAGAAACATTCTGGCCGATTGTTTCGAAGCTGCCGTTGTTATCCAAATCCCAACTGTAGGTAATAGAGTGGCCATCGATGTCATCTCCAGTGGCCGCTAAATTGACGGCTTCGCCTACGTCCGCAGTGTATGGGCCGCCGGCGTCAACAGTGGGAGCATTATTGGCAAGCACCATAAAATCAGTTAAGAACCAGAAAGTATAGGCTCCGTCATCGTCGCGAACCCAGACAGTCGGGTAAATCCAGCTGGTGTAGGTTTGAGGATATGTCCAGGTAACCGTGCTTTCCGTACCGCCCTCGATTTCCTTCGTATTGCTACTCATAACCTTCCAGTCAAAATCCCAGTCAAATGTAAAGGTGTCTGCTCCGGGGTCTGAGAACTGAACGTTAAAAGTTACCGGCTGGCCGACATAGGCCGGGCTGGGATCAGCCGCGAAAAGGGTAATTGTAGGAGCTATATTGATAACGTTAACGCTGGCTGTATCGGTAGAAGTGAGTCCGGCGCTATCGGTAACTCTTAATCTTACGGTTAAAGAGTCGTTATCGGTATATGTATAGCTTGGGCTCTGATTGTTCAGTGTTTCGTAAGTGCCGTTACCATCCAAGTCCCAATCATAGGTAAGACCGTCCCCTGTAGAACCGGCGCCGTTAAAGGTTATCGCACTTCCTTCACCGGCGGAGTACGGGCCGCCGGCTTCGGCTACCGGCCCTTCTCCGCTTGCTGTGGAGATACTTACCGGATAATCCTCAACCTCGCCCCACATGATGTCACCTGTTGGCGGCATATCTTGGGAAATTCCGTTTTCGCCGTCCGGGTCATACCACCAAAGTCTTACTCTCATCCAGGTATTGCCGGTTACGGCATCCGAAGGAACATTTAAAGTTTGGGTAATGATTGTCGGAGAAAAATACTCTATAGAATCAATAGGGCCGAACCAGTCCATCGCTCTTTCATTCGAGTCGAAAACTCCGTTCTGATTGAAGTCGATCCAAGCCTCGACATTAACATTTTCCGAGTCGGCAAACGCTGTTGAAAAAGTTGCTTGAAAAGTGAGGTCGAACGGCTGTCCTACAGTCATCGGTGTCCAGCTGACGCCGTCATCATAGGTATCTGAGTCTTCGGCCGGCGGTGCGGCATCGGGGCTTATATCGGGGCCAAGCCACTCGACAAATCCCTTTGGCATCCAGGAAATAGGCTCTATGCCAGTATGTGAGGCTACACCGTATGAAACAGGAGCGTCTGAGTAATCAACGACAGGCTCACCGGCAAAGGAAATATTAGAAGACCATACAAAAACTAGGAGGAATAAAATACAAGATATTATTAAAAACCTTTTGTTACCCAAGTTACGCTTCCTTAGTTTGGTAGCAATTAGTTAGTTAATAATATACCATTATTTTTCTGTGGTCAAACAAATTTTTTAGGCAGCCGGCCGCATCCGCTCTTCCTCGCGTTCAGCCATTGTACCAGTGAATTTGGTCAGGATTTTCCAAAAAGAATAAATCGACCAAAGACCGGCCAATCCCACAATGGCAAAGATAATCCGGGCTGCTGTTGAAAAAGTACCGCCGAAAATTGTTCCGATTAAATCGATGCCAAAGAAACCAACCAGGCCCCAGTTTAAAGCTCCGATTATCACCAAGATGAGGCAAACCCAGTCCAGCCAGTTAAGGGTAATGTTTCGAGTTCTTTGAGCCATTAAACAACACCTCCTGTATACGTAATAAGTTATTTGTTCCCATCCATGGGGAAAATGCAACTAAAAACCTTATCTTTGGGTAAAGCAAAGGTGAAAGGGGGTTTTAATATGGAACCGACAGAGATGATAGAGCCGAGATTTACCGCTTTACCGATTATTTCGGTTGCTCTTAAAGTTTTGGCAGTAATAGTGGCTATAATCGGTGCAATTTCATCCGTAGCGGCTTTATTTGCTAATCTTACGGTTTTAGGCAGATTGGGTACATTTATAGGAATTCTAATTACCGCTGCCGTTCAGACTTTATTGCTATGGGCGGGAGCCGAACTCATTCTTTTGTTAATGGCTCTTGAGCACAATACCTATATGACAAAAGAAGCGACGACAAAAGGTACCATGCGAGCTGCTTAATAAACGGACACTTTCGCCAAGAAAGTGTCCAAGTTTTTTAGGCTACTATTTGCCCCGGCGGCCTAAAATCCTCGATACAGACAGTATTACGGCCGCCCTCTTTGGCTTGGTACAGAAGTTCATCAGCTTTTTTGATTAATTCATCAGGGGTTGTCTTCGCTATTCCGTCATACACCACAATGCCCAAGCTGGCTTTTAGCTTGAGCCTAAGATTTGTAAAAGAGTGCTCTTCAATTACTTTTGTCAGCCTTTCAATGATTTGATCGGCATCTGTCTTGTATTTCTTGGCGGCAGCATCTTTGCTAACGACCGGAAGAAGGATGACGAACTCGTCTCCCCCATAACGGCCGACGATGTCGCAAGAACGGACATTTTCTTTTATCAAGCCGGAAAGCTCGATTAAAACTTTATCGCCGACTTGATGACCGTGCTTGTCGTTGACCTGCTTGAAATAATCAAGGTCCAGCATGATGAGTGAAAGCGGTAATTGATATCTTTGGGCTTTTGATAACTCTTCGGACAGCCTTATGTGGAAATACCTTTGATGGTAGAGTCCGGTTAAGCCGTCAGTTATGGCTTGTTCGTAAAGCCTGGCGTTTTCGAGGGCGATAGCAATTTGCGGAGCAACAAGCTCCAGAAGTTTTAAATCGGTAACACTGTACATATCGCCGGATTTCTTGGGCCCAAGTGCCAAGACTGCCTCACACCTTTCTTCAGTTCTTATGCAAAGCAATACTTCGGCCCCAATCCGGCTAAGAGCGGCTCTGCCTTTTGAATCATCTTCAAGTTCATCGGCAACAAGAGCTCCATTTTTATTTTTAACTAACTTAATTGCGCCATTTTCTTTATTTTGATCAACCAAATGAAAAGCAGCTGAGCTAGCTTTCATGTCAGTAAGAAGAACTTCGCTAATATCTTTTGTCAGACCAGCCACATTCCGGCTGTTTTTGGTAATAATATCGTTTATTTTGGTGACTAGCTCCTGAAAGTTATACCGGCCTTTGAAAAATAACTTATCGGTATGTTTCTCAACGAATCTTCTTAAAGGATTATACATGGCCAGCAAAGCTATCAGAGTAATGACATTAATTAAATTAATATCTTGATATCTAGCGGTGATTGAATAAGCGATTAATACATAGGCTCCTACGATTAAACTGACTGTAACCGAGTAAGTAACGCTTCTTAAAACCAAGGCTCTGATATCCATCAGCCGGTGCTTGATGACGGCATAGGCGGTAAAACCAACGGAAAAAATTATACCTAGAGCTCCGTAACGCGACCATTCTTGATTTCCAAACATTTGAGGAATTAAATCTGTGGCAAATGCGTATACTAAAAAAGCCAATATTCCTAAGAAAAAATACTTTAACTGGACTCTTTGCCTTCCTTTAAGACGCTTAATTTTTTTCACTAGGACTATGCATGTATTAAGAGCTGCAAAAAGATAGGTAAAAAACACAACCCCGTGAAAGAAACCAACATGGCCATTAACAATCATATTACCGTTTTTAATAGTGAAGCTTTCGACTAATAAGGGAGTGGTCATAGCTATGACACTAAAAACTAAACTTATAAAAATAAATGGCCAAAAATAGCGGGGATAGTTCTTGTTTTGATCGGGGAAAGTATAGGCAAAATGGAGCAAGCTAATACCTATCATAAAACCGGCAACCCAAGTAGCTCTGGTTATCATGAGCACGATAAAGTAAGGAAGAAACAAAAAGTCGGATAACCACATGGTTATTGCCAAAGTCAAAAAGCCCATATTTAGAACAACAAAACTCCTGTTGTTTAAATTCCTTGGATTTCTTTTGTAAGCTAGCACGGCCAGCAAGAGCGTAGCAATAATAACGAAAATATGGCCAAAAACAAACCACAATCCTCTAGCTGCGACTTGTTCAAAAAAGGTGTAATAGCTCATAATATCAAGCCTCTATTCAAGCTACTCTCGGCTCTTCAGATTTTAGTTCCTCAACACACAGAGCATTGCGGCCGCTGTCTTTAGCTTTATAGAGGAGCTCATCCGCTTTCTTTATCAGTTCGTCGGCGGCAGTGATAAATTTGCCGTTATATATGACTATCCCAAAGCTGGCTTTCAGCTTTAGATGAAGGTTTGTAAAAGAGAAAGCCTCGATCTTATCTTTAAGCCTTTTTATAACCTTATCGGTCTCGGCCCGGTATTCTTTGGTCGTGCTTTTACCGATAGCCGGAAGAAGAATCACGAACTCATCGCCGCCATAGCGGCCGACGATATCACAAGCCCTGACATTTTCCTTTATCAATTTCGAGAGGTCGACTAGGACTCTATCTCCAACTTGGTGGCCGTGTTCATCGTTTATCTGCTTGAAGTAATCCAAGTCCATCATAATGAGCGAAAAAGGCAAATTATATCTTTGGGCTCTGAGCAATTCTTCGGTCAGGCGAATATGAAAGTAGCGTTGATGATAAAGTCCGGTCAGGCCGTCGGTTATGGCTTGCTCATAAAGCCGGGCATTTTCGAGGGCAATGGCTATTTGCGGAGCAACGAGCTCAAGGAGTCTTAAGTCTTCGGCGCTGTACATCTCACCGGATTTCTTTTCTCCTAAGAAAAGGATTGCTTCCGTCTTTTCCTCGGTTCTTATTCCAAGCAAAACTTCCGCTAATAAACTTCTTACGATTTCTTTTTCTTTGGAGCCTTCTTCCAATTCATCCAGGACAACCGCTCCTAATTTCGCCTTAGTTAAATTCTGAGCTTTATTCCATTTAAAGCTGTTATCCGGCATAAAAAAACTGGCTTCGGAAGCCTTGATCTCATTTAAAAATACTTTGGTGAGTTGATCTGTGAGCTCGGTTGCGCTCCGGCTGTTGTGGGTGATGATATCGTTAATCTTAGCTACCAATTCTTGGAAGCTGTACTGGCCCTTAAAAAACAGCTTATCGGTATACTTTTCGATAAATCTTCTCAGGGGGTTATACATTGTCAGCAGGGCGATTAAAGTAAAAACGTTCACTATGTTGATATCTTGATATCTTGCGGTAATGAAGTAAGCAACCGAAACATAAGTGGCCACTATTAAACCGACTGTCAAAGAATAGGTAACGGAGCGGAAGGCTAGGACTCTGATATCCATCAGCCGGTGCTTAACGATAGCGTAGGCGGCAAAGCCGCCAAAGAAAAGAGCACAGGGGCTATCCAGGTTTGCCAAGTACTGGATCTTAAACATTGGCAGGAAAGTATCAAAGAAAAGGGCAAAGATACCGAAAAGCAATATTCCCAGCAACAAAAACTTGGTTTGGTTTTTATTAAGCTCCGGATTATTGAGGGCTTTGAACAGCAAGACGATATCGAGAGTCAGAGTCACAATTAACCAAAAAGAGTAGTAATAGAATAACAATCCGTTTTCAAAAATATCACCAGTCGTATTAAAGGCGATAACTCTCTTAATGACGAGAGGGCTCATCGATACGAAGAAATTAATAATTCCCAGCCCGTAGGAATAATAAGCGATTTTCTCGTTATACTTCGCGAAGTAGACGACCAACCCCAAGCTGGCGGCCATTACCAGCGCGCCCGAAGCATAAGTCAGGCGAATAGTTGTGAGGCTCGGATAAATTAGGTTGACAACGTTAGCCAAGGTCCAAATGCTTGTAAGAAAAGCAAATATCGCAAAGGCAATATTTTGCTTTGTTCTTTGCCTGGCAATAACTATTAAGCCAAGAAAAAAACTAAATATAGAAGCTGTACTTATTGTTACTTCCAAAATTAATTTCATTGTATCCTCTTCAAAAAATCAATACTTAATATATCGGCAGAATGCATGCTGACCTTAATAATTTGGCGCAGTTCTCACCAATTCTCTGTGTTATACTTTTTTGCGAGGTGTTTTTATGAAAGCGGTAGTGCTTCTATCAGGGGGTATTGACTCAACGGTTTGCGCGGTTATGGCCGGAAAAGAGTTTGGTTTTGAGCAAGTTGCCGGCATTAATATCCTGTACGGCCAAAAGCATTCCAAGGAAAATAAGGCGGCAGGCAAAATTGCCGCTCACCTGGGGTTAGGCAACTTTGAAACAATTGAGCTCTCTGGGGAGTTATTCAAAAATGCGGGCTCCTCTTTAATAGATGCGGCCGAAGAAGTGCCGCAGGGTCCCTATCCCGATAATTTAGGGCCGGTTTCAACTTACGTTCCTTTTAGAAACGGCAATCTTATTTCTATTGCTACCAGCTATTCGATGAAGCAAAATGCCCAGGCCCTATATTTTGGCGCTCATGCCGAAGACGCCCAAAACTGGGCTTATCCTGATTGTACGCCCGAATTCCTTGGTGCTATGAAAAACGCCGTTTGGGTGGGCACTTACCATAAAGTTCGCTTGATTACGCCGCTTGAATGGCTCACCAAGGCTGATATTGTAGCTCTCGGAAACAAAATCGGCGCTCCTTTTGAACTTACCTGGTCATGTTACAACGGAGGAGTAAAGGCTTGCGGGCAGTGCGCTACCTGCCTCTCCCGCCTGGCCGCTTTCGAGACCAATAAATTGAAGGATCCGGTTTGCTATGTTTGAAATTTACGTCAGGGAAACTTTTGACGCCGCTCATTTTCTGCCTAACCACAAAGGAAAATGTGCGCGGATGCATGGTCATACTTGGCGCATCGAGTTAACTATGCAAGCGGAAAAATTAAACAACGGCATGGTCCATGATTTTCTTGACATCAAAGCAGAGCTCAAGCGAGTCCTGCCTGACCACTCGCTTCTTAACGATATTATTGAGAATCCTACGGCAGAGAACTTGGCCAAATACTTCTATGAGCAGCTTAAAGAACGCATTCCCTCGATGACCAAAGTTATCGTTTACGAATCAGATAATTCGGGAGCCGCTTATTTTGAAAGTTAACGAGATTTTTTGCTCAATCCAAGGCGAGGGCCATAATACCGGAATCGCCATGGCTTTTGTGCGTCTGGCAGGTTGTAACTTGCGGTGTGATTTTTGCGATACTCAGTATGCGCTCGATGAGCCCGGTGAGGAGATGGATGAGCGCCGGATAATCAGGCAAATCAAAGAATATGACGTGCAATGGGTCTGTGTCACCGGCGGCGAGCCGTTCATCCAGGATTTGAGTCCGCTTACCAGCCTTTTAAAAGAAGAGGGTTTTAAGATTCACATAGAGACAAACGGCACCCTACTATTCAAGGATGTTGTTTTTGACTGGCTCACGGTAAGTCCCAAGTGCCGGACAAAACCTGACTTGAAAGTGCTTGATAATGCGAGCGAGATAAAGTTTGTTGTGGATTCCGCAGGCGCACTCCAAGATGTTGATAAATTTGAGAGGTGGGGGATGCATCATTATCTGCAACCGGTTTACAATAAAGCTGAGATGCAAGACCTTTGCGTTGATTTTATTAAGAAGAACCCGAAATGGCGATTAAGCTTGCAAATGCACAAGCTCATCGGAATCGCTTAGGAAACCAATGGATTTTGAAATTCTCGGCAAAAAAATTAGCAAGCCGCTAAAGAAACTGGAAACATTTGAAAAGCCGGCGGATGTGACTATCGTCGTGATGAAAAGTGATGAGGTAACGAGCATTTGCCCGGTCACCGGCCAGCCGGATTTCGAAACGGTTTCAATAGAATATGCCCCGGATAAACTGTGTGTAGAGAGCAAAAGCTTAAAGCTTTATCTTTGGAGTTTTAGAGATAAAGGCGCCTTTTGCGAGGCACTGGCGGACGCAATTGCCAATGATTTTTTCAAGGCTTGTAAGCCACTCTGGTGCAAAGTCACTGTTATTCAAAAGCCCCGCGGCGGCATCGAAATAACCTCAACCGCCGAAGTCAAAAGAGAAAAATAACTTTCTACACAAAGGTGAGGGCTGTACCGGTTTTATTGGCTCTTCCTGTTCTGCCGATGCGGTGCACATAATCTTCATATGTTTGAGGCAAATCGTAGTTAATTACATGAGTTACGTTATCTATGTCCAAGCCTCTTGAGGCTACATCGGTTGCGAGCAGTGCTTGAACATGGTTATTCCTAAATTTTTCCAGGGCTTGTTTTCTCTGGCCCTGAGTTTTATCACCATGAATGGAAGCTACATTAAAGCCCCGCCCGATTAGTTCCCGGGATAATTTTTCCATCCCCCATTTTGTCCGCCCAAACACCAACACTTTATCAAAACCGTCCTTATTCAGCAGGTCATGCAATACTTCAACTTTGGCTCGGCCGTTTATTTTAACAACGTCTTGATCCACATTTTCAGCAGTAGGCGTAGACTTTATTGCTACAGAGACCGGATTTTTAAGAAAACCTTGCATAATACTACTAACGTTGTCCGTTACTGTTGCCGAGAAAAACAAGGAGTGACGCGCTTGAGGCAAGCGGGAAATTATATGCCTAACGTCATGAATAAAACCCATGTCCAGCATTCTGTCCACTTCGTCCAAAACGATAGTAGAAAAACTGGCAAAATTTAGGTATTTTCGCTCATCCAAATCCTTGAGGCGCCCCGGAGTTCCAATCACAAATTGAGGCCTTCTTCTTAAGTTGTTTATCTGAACATTCATCGATGCTCCGCCGATACAAAGAGCCGAAAATAACCGCAGTCCGGAGCTAAATATTCTTAGCTCATCGTGCACTTGCGTTGCCAGCTCGCGGGTAGGTGTCACAATCAAAATTTTGGAAGTGCTGTCGTTAATGACTTTCTCGATTAAAGGAATCAAGAATGCTGCTGTTTTTCCTGTTCCGGTGTTAGCCACTCCGACTATATCTTTTCCTTCCAAAATGTGAGGAATTGCCTGGTCTTGAATCGGAGTCGGTTTTTTATACCCCTTAGTTTGGATATTGCTCATTAGCCGGTGATTAATCCGGAAATCTCTAAACTCATGCTTTGGAATATATTCCGTAGCAATCTTATTCGGCACCGCTTTTTTTACCAATTGTGATGGGTCAAAGGCTTGATTTCCACCGTTTGAGGCAGGGCGGCGCCTGGCTCCGCTACGGCACCGGTTGTTTGAATTAGAAAATGACATTCTGTTGTTACGCATGTAAAATTACTCCTTTTATAATTTTTTATAAAATTTTTGATTTAAACAGAGAAGGTAAAAGACAAGAAGCAAGAAGAAGTCTGAAACTGCTTAAGACAAAAAGTTGCGAGCTTAAACCCAGTAACTGTTACTGACCGCTATTATATTAAGCAGTCATAATACTATATCACACTTAAGGCAATATCACAAACGCCTACTTCCTAGCCTTGGCTCTGAGGTTCGCGTCCAGGATTTTCTTTCTTAATCTAAGACTCTTTGGGGTGATTTCCAGAAGTTCGTCGTCTTCCAGGAAATCGAGGCTCTGCTCCAGAGTAAAAACAGTCGGCGGCGTCAGGATTATAGCGTCATCGGCACCGGATGCCCGCATATTTGTTAGCTTCTTTTCCTTTGTCACGTTTACCTCCAAGTCATTCTCGCGGGTATGCAGGCCAACAACCATGCCTTTATATACAGGAGTTTGAGGATGAATGAAAATAACGCCGCGGTTTTGAGCGTTATTCAGGCCATAGGCAACGGCTTTGCCGTCTTCGTAAGAATTTAACGTCCCGTTTCTGAGTCTTTCAATTGCCGTTCCCACCGGCTGATATCGTAAAAACATCGAGTTCATGACAGCGGTTCCCCTCGACAGCGTTAAAAGTTGATTGCGCAAGCCTAAAAGACCTCTGGTTGTAATCTCAAATACCAGCCTGGTTGTCGAGTCGGCATTTTCTTCTTGAGACAAAAGATTTCCTTTTCTCCGCCCTATCTCGCTGATTACGGCTCCGGCATGCTCTGTTGCAACGTCTATTATTAGTTCCTCTACCGGCTCGTGTTCGCTTTCGGCGATTATCTTTATAATTACTTGAGGCTTACCGACTTGCAGTTCGTAACCCTCCCGCCGTAATGTTTCCAAAAATACTGATAAATGCAGCTCACCCCGGCCGCTAACAATAAAATCACCGGCAGGACCCGTCTCTAATTTTAAGGAAACGTTAGTTTCCAGCTCTTTATTTATTCTGGCTAATATTTGGCGGCTGGTAACGAATTCTCCTTCCCGTCCGGCAAAAGGGGAGGTGTTGGCGCTTATGCTCATCTTTAATGTCGGCTCTTCTATTTCTATTGTCGGTAGTGCTTCGGGTTGTTCGCTATCGGCAACAGTCTCGCCGATAGAGGCATTCTTAATTCCAGTCAAAGCCACGATATCGCCGGCTTCAGCTTTTGCCACTTCTATTCTTTTAAGGCCCTTGCTTACATAAACCTTATCAACTCTTGCTTGCTCAAGACTTCCATCTTTTTTAATCAATGTGATAGTTTCGGCTGGCCTTATCTTGCCTCGCCTAATCCGGCCGATTGCATATTTTCCTTGAAAGTTATCTCTGTCAAGTGCGGCAATAAGCATTTGAAATGGTTTTGCGGTTTCTCTTTTGGGTGCGGGCACATGCTCTAGTATCGCTTCGAATATAGGAGTTAAATCGGCACTCTCATTATGGTTGTCTGGAATCTCGCTCCACGCTTTTCCTTCGCGGCTGATGGCATAATAAACAGGGAAGTCGAGATGATCGGTATCCGTCGCTAAATCAAGAAATAAGTCGTGGGTTTTTTCGATTACTTCATCAACCCGGGCATCTCTCTTATCGATTTTATTAACCACCACTATAATCTGTAGTCCGATATGGAGGGCTTTTTTCAGTACGAACTTAGTTTGCGGCATCGGTCCCTCCTGGGCATCGATGACTAAAATAGCGCCATCAGCCATATTGAGAGTTCTCTCGACTTCGCCGCCAAAATCAGCATGGCCGGGAGTATCGATAATATTGATCTTTACTCCCCTGTAATTAACAGCCGTGTTTTTAGCCAATATAGTAATGCCGCGCTCTTTTTCCTGGTCATTAGAATCAAGAATCAGAGTTTGGGAGAAGGCCGCTTCATTTTCCCTGAATGTTTTGGATTGTTTGAGCAAACCATCTACAAGAGTGGTCTTTCCATGGTCAACATGGGCAATTATGGCAACATTTCTTAATTGCATAGTATCCTCGGTGGGCAAAGAGCTAATTCTAGGGGATTTATGAGCATTTATCAATAAAACAGGGTTTTTTGGGGAATAAAAATAAAACAACCTAAGTTTGAAAAGGAGAAGTGATTTAAATGGTTATGAATCCGATGGCTAAATCAATTGACCGACAGGAGGCAAAGCGGATAGGAGCGAATTGGTGGATATTGTTGCTTGTCGGAACGATTACCGCCATAGCCGGGCTTGTTGTTCTAAGTATTGATTGGACAGTACTGACACTTTCTATTTTCCTCGGCGCTTTATTCGTATTCAAAGGACTTGGTCTGGCGGCTACACCTTCCGTGGCCGGCGGCTCCAGGGCCTGGAATGTTATATTGGGCTTGTTAGGCATTTTGGTGGGAGTGGCAATTCTGGTTCTTCCGTCCTTTGCGACATTAAGCCTTCTTGTTTTTGCCTTATTTGCCGGAGTGTGGCTGGTAGTGTGGGGTATTGCTCATGCGATATCGGCAACCTCGAACCGCTACCTCGTGTCTTACTGGTGGCTCGGCCTGGCAATAGGGGTAGTTTCCATAGTACTGGGCATTTTAGTTTTGTTCGACCCCATCATATCTCTGCAAGTGGCTGTTTTTCTTATAGGTATTTGGGCAATTCTGACCGGAGTAAGCGAAATGGCCTTAGCGTTTGAAGTAAAACAGTTGCCTGAAGAAGTAGCTGTTGTAGAGGAAATGGAAATAAAAGAGCGCGCTGCCTAAAGGTCTATGCGGCAGAAGTCTAGCAAAGAAGAACTCAAGAAAAAGTTAACGTCCAAGCAGTACGCGGTTACGCAGGAAGAGGGTACGGAGCCGCCGTTTAAAAATGAATATTGGGATAATAAAGACGAGGGTCTTTATGTTGACGTTGTCTCCGGTGAGGCGCTTTTTGCCTCCACTGATAAATATGATTCGGAAACGGGCTGGCCCAGCTATACGAAACCGGTTGAATCGAAAAATATAATTTACAGGAGAGAAAAGGGCGCCTCCGGCCGTATCGAAGCAAGGAGCAAACACGCCGACTCCCACCTGGGTCATGTTTTTGAGGACGGCCCGCCACCAACGGGTTTGAGATATTGCATGAACTCCGCCGCTTTGCGCTTTATTCCCAAGGAGGACTTAGAAAAAGAGGGCTACGGCAAATTCAAGAAACTTTTTACTTAATCGTCGCGCGCCTCTAATAAACTAAGCAAAACTAGGAGTTTTCGAAGGATGAATTGGCTCTTAGCCAGATTAAATAAAGTTGTATAGGCAGGCCGATTAGAAGCACTATCATGGCAAACGGATTAGTTTGAAAGTATTTTAGTTCTCTTAAAATAGCCAAGATCAGAATTGAAAGCAGAGCCAACCCTGTCGCCAAGCCTACTTTTTCAACCCATTCTTGCCAGGCCGGAGAATGCCCTCGAAACCGGCTCATACTTTTTCTTACCAATGTGATTAGGGGAAGGGCAATTAAAGGCGTGGAAATTGCTACAACCATAAATAAAGCTGACCTGGATCTAAGCCCCTGAAGCCAGCTTGGTTGGGACATATCAATAATTTGGGCAACATAAACGCCGATGATAAAAGCCTCCATTATTTCTACCGTGAATTGGGTGGCTCTGGAAGTTTCTTGCAAAACCATATTTGAAAGTTCATTAGTAGATTGGTTTACATGGAGCCCCAGCATATCCAGGCGTTCAAGTTTGTCATTAAGGGTTAAATAAAGCTGCCTCAGCCGGAAGGCTTTCGAGCTTTTACTTACCATCTCGGCAAATAAGGTAGAGCCCTTGCGGTTTAAAGGATCCTCCATTATTTCGGCAATGGCAATTTTGCGGTTATCGATACCCATTGTTATTTCCGTTAGCTCATCAAGAATTTGGTGAAATTCCTCTTTTTTAATATGGTTTGTTAAACTCTCAAAAGTTTTGGAGACACCTTTTATTTCCATGCTTACTTTGTGATTAAACGAAGAGTACATATACCAAAGGACTCTTTGGGCAACAAGCGTGTCTTCCAGCTCTCTTTTATATTTTATGGAATTGTAGAGCTCAGGATACTTTTCGTATTCATAAGCCGGGTCGCTGGGCAGGTAATAAAAGCAAAGAGTGCTTCTGATATGAACGGTCATATAAAGCAAGTCTGAATAAAAGACGTTTTCCAAATAACTTTTTAAAGGATCTATGTCTACCCTCATCTTCTTCCAGGGGGATTTCATAAGCAGTCGCGCTAGCTTTACTTTGTAGCGGGGATTCTCCAATTGGGATGTAAAATGATCCTCGATATCGCCAAGGAGCTTAGCGCCCGGTTTTTTGAAGAGGTCGGGAGCGGCTACAAACGTTAGAATATAGGGGTAGATGCCCTCTTCTGCATACCAGGAGTCATCTCTTTCAAAATGGCTTAAGTTGGCTAAAAATTCACTCTCAAGTTTACTTCCCTTAGGAACCTCAAAAGGATATACCAGCTTTTCCTTAGATCTTTCCCTAATGGGATCGATTATGGATTGATCGATTAGAAAGTCAAAGTAGTTATATAGTTTGCCGGAAACGTATCCTTTTCCGTAACCGCTGTGCCATCTAAATAAAGGTTCTTTTTCCCACCCTACGCCTCTGTCTAAATTTTGGATATCAACTACCTGGCTGGTTGAAATATGTTCCCGCATAAGATTTGCCCTGTCGACCAGGTTGTCGATGTTTTGCTTAATAAATAGGTTGGTAAGAAGATGCTTATGGCAAAATTGATCGATATGGTTGTTGATTTTTTCCAGATGAGAATTGGGCTCGTTACGTTCGGCAATGGCTTGCTCTATTTCCTTTTTAATGTTGGAACTTAATGTTTCTTTTTCATGTTTAAATTTTTTGCTATCGGCTGTGTTGCTTAGGGTTTCGGAAGAAAAAACTATTTCGTCAATAGCTTCCTCTAGACCTTTCCTGGTAAAAAGGCAGCACCTTATTTTTAATAGCCCAAATCCCGAAGGTAATAATTTAATATTGGATTGCAGTCTCAGATAAGGAGCATTATATTGGTTGCGGTTAAGAATCGGGGTTATATTAGGCATAGCAGTCTCGATGTTGGCTAATACAAGGTCTTGGCTAGGGGGGGTAATTACTACATGGGGAAGGTTTTTTAATAAATAGGGCCTTGTACCCTTTTTTTCGGTGCTACTGTAAACGGCCTTGGTTCGCTCGGTTTCCAGAATGGTGGTTAAGAACATAAAAAAGCGTTCATCGGCACTGCGGTAGTGCTTTTCTTTTAATTTTTTAAGCCTGGTTTTAAATAACTCATGGCCATGACCGTCATGCTGGTGAAGCATGTCTTCAATGGCATCAAAAAGAGCATTGTTATTGTGGACGTTTCTTTTTTCATAGAGATAAGTTAGTTTCTGCAGGTGCTGTCTCTCGATTGAATCTTCGGGGATGGCGTGTTCTAAATCTAAGATAGCCCGGGGCTTGCCCGGATTTTCGCTTATAGGGGCATGATTAAAGCAGCGCAGAATACCTTTTTTATAGTTACGCCATTCTTTAATCTCGTATGGATACAAAAATTGTACTTCTATATTCTCGTATCTTAATGAATCTTTGGCCATAACTAATCCTAATGAAAGTTATTTGGCTATCAATCTTGCTTTGAAGTGGACTGCGAACGCATTTATAAACACGTTATTATAACACACGAGGCCTAACTTGTGTTACTGCTAATTTTAGTAGTTGGGGTAAAATTAGTCTATGACTAACAAAGATGTTGCTCTGGTACTTGAACATATCGCTGATATCTTAGAGCTTACCGGTGAGAGCCGTTTCAAAGTTATCGCTTACCGCAGAGCGGCTGATGTCGTCGAGAGCCTCTCCCAGGATATCAATGAATTAGCTGATGCTGAAAAACTACAAAAATTACCCGGTATTGGTGCTCATACGGCTGAGCGCTTGGAACAACTACTGAAAACCGGCCGCATGAGATATTACGAAGAACTTAAACTTAAAGTTCCTCCGGGCCTTGTGGAGCTTACCAAAATCCGGGGGCTAGGTCCTAAAACAGCGGTTGTTCTTTACGAGAAGCTTGCAATAACAACTGTCGCTGAGCTTGAAGAGGCTATAAATCAGCATAAAATCCGCGACGTAAAAGGCTTGGGAGCCAAAACCGAGGAGAACATTGCCCGGAATATTGAGGAGATGGAAAAGCATGAAGAGCGGATTCTCTTGTCTGAAGCTTACCCGGTTGCGATGGAAATTTTAAAGCAATTAAGAGAACAACCTTTCGTTGAGGCAGCGGAGCCGGCTGGTTCTTTAAGAAGAATGAGGCGGACAATCGGCGATATCGATTTGTTAGCCTCTAGCCGCCAACCGGAAAAAGTAATGGATTTTTTCACCGAAATCCCCCAAGCCCTCCGTGTAGAGGCTAAGGGCAAAACAAAGAGCACTATAATGCACAGAAGCGGGCGCTATGTTGACTTAAGGGTAGTAGTACCCGAAGAATATGGCTCGGCTTTGCAGTACTTTACCGGCTCCAAGGAGCATAGCGTGCATCTTCGCGGTATTGCTAAAGACAGGGGCCTTAAAATCAGCGAATACGGGATTTTTGAGGTAAAAACCGGGCAGAGATTGGGAGGCCGAACTGAAGAGGAGATTTATTCCGAGCTGAATTTACCGGTATTTGACCCGGAAATTCGCGAGGATAAAGGGGAGATCGAGCTGGCCTATGAGGGCCGATTGCCCAAGCTCATTACGCTCGAAGACATAAAAGGCGATTTGCATATTCATACGAAAAAAAGCGACGGTTTGAATTCAATGGAAGAGATGGTGACTAAGGCCAAGGAGCTGGGCTATTCTTACATCTGCATTTCCGACCATTCTGAAAACCTTAAAGTAGCCGGCGGTTTAACCGTAAATGAGCTGGGAAAGCAAATTGACTACATTAAGCAGTTTAATAAGAAGGAGAAGAATTTCAGGGTATTGGTGGGCGCTGAACTGAACATCGATAACGACGGAAATGTCGATTATGAAGATGAGCTGCTGGCTCAATTGGATTTTGTAGGCGCCTCTATTCATACAGGCTTTAATCAAAGTAAGGAACAGCTGACAAACCGGATAATAAAAGCCATCGGGCATCCGCACATCAATTTAATTTGTCATCCCACCGCTGAAATCCTTAATCAACGACCGGCTTACCAGCTTGATTTCCCGGCTATTTTTAAGGCGGCGGCTGGAACGGGCACCATATTGGAACTCAATTCATATCCCAACCGTCTCGATTTACGGGCGGATTATCTGCGGGAAGCCAAAAGACAAGGCGTTAAGATTGCCATTAACACCGACACCCATAATTACAATCACCTTGATTTTATGTTTTACGGCGTTGCCATCGCCAGGCGCGGCTGGCTGGAAGAGGGCGATGTCGTCAACGCCTGGGCCATCGAAAAGCTCTTGAAATTTGTCGGCCATTAAGCCGGAGCATTTTTTCAAATATTACACAAAATAGCTTGTAATCAGCTTATTCCGGGGTGTATCTTATATCTGTAATGCCAACTCAAGCCATTGTTATTCATAAAGGCCGCATCTTAACTCGCAGTTTTTACACTCGAAAAACAGACATCGTCGCTCGCGATTTGCTGGGGAAACTAATCGTTTGCCCCGCAAAAAATAAAATTCTCTCGGCAAAAATTGTTGAGACTGAAGCCTATTTCGGCAATGGCGAGGATCCCGCTTCCCATGCCCACCGCGGCCCGACGCCCAGAAGTGCCATAATGTTCGGACCGGCGGGTGTCGCTTACGTTTATTTTAATTACGGGGTTCACTGGTTGCTGAATTTTGTGGCCAAGGAAGATAGTCAGGCCGGAGCTGTACTGATAAGAGCGGTTCAGCCCGTAGAAGGGCTGGAATTGATGCTGAAGAACAGGCCGACAGCTGCGTCTAACCTTACTAACGGTCCCGGCAAGCTGACCAAAGCTTTGGGCATTGACGGCTCTCATAACGGCATCGATGTTACTAAAGTAAAATCTAAATTCTACGTGGCCGATTTTTTAAGTGCCGATTTCGAGATTGGTGAAAGTTGCAGGGTCGGCATCAAAAAAGGCGTTGAAAAACAACTGCGGTTCTTCATCAAAGGTAATCCCTTCGTTTCAAGGGTATATTAAAGAATTCATCAAAAAAGACGATAAATTAAGAAAGCGTTTGTATATTGCTGATATGCCTGCCCTGCCTAAGCAAAAGAATTTGCATATTGGCATAATAGTGGTTAATATTTCACGAACATGAAACTGGAAGAGATTTATAAACTGGCAATTGAAACCGGAATTGAGGCTGATCCCAGGGGCCGGGAGGCTATCGAATCCTTGCTTAAAAAGCAAAAACAACGATACGACAAGACTCCTGAAGAAGAAAAACCTTATTTCGACGAAGAAAGCCTCATCAATCCTTACGCCGATACGAGGGTTTTATGGGGAGACAGGCAGGCCCAAATCGAGGGAGTGCTGGTCGGTGTCGATATAGAAGTGGGCGAAGTTCTCCTGGCCGACCGTTTAAATGAAAAAGGCAAGTCGAAAATCGACCTTGTTTTAGCTCATCATCCGGAGGGAATTTCGCTGGCCAAATTAGGTGAAGTAATGTATATGCAGGCCGACGTTTGGCATAAGTTCGGCGTGCCGATAAACATCGGCGATTTTCTTATTGGCAAGAGGGCCAAAGAAGTGGAGCACCGTCTTTTGCCTATCAACCACAACCGGACAGTCGATGCCGCCAGAGTTTTAGGAATTAATTTGATGAACGTTCATACTCCGGCGGATAATCTGGTCAGTCAGTTCGTACAAAAACACCTGGATGCCAAAAAGCGGCAAACGGTTGATGATGTCGCCAAGGAACTTCGCAAGATCGAGGAGTATAATCTGGCTGCCAAGCAAGGTTTAGGGCCGACGATTTTGGTAGGCTCGCCATCGACCAGAGCCGGTAAGGTATTCGTTGATATGACCGGCGGCACAGAAGGTCCCGAAGAGGCAATCGAAAAACTGGCTCAAGCCGGCGTTGGTACGCTGGTACAGATGCATGCTTCTGAAAAACTGAAGAAAAAGGCTGAAGAAAGCAATATTAATATCGTTATCGCCGGTCACATTCCCAGCGATAACATCGGCCTCAATCTCTTGCTGGATAAGCTCGAAGCCAAAGGTCTTTCCAACATTATCCCTGTCTCCGGTTTCATTAGAGTAAAGCGCACAACCGGCATTTCTGAATAATTCGCGATCCCTCGGCTTACTGTCCGACAATAATAGTTACGGAGCTGCTTTCACCGGCTTGGCCGCCACCGGAAGGATTCTGACTTATTACTTTCCCGACTTGTTCCGCCGGCGCTCCTGCTTGATAGGTAACGCTCGCCGTAAAACCGGCATTCGTGAGAGTGCTGACGGCGTCATTCTGGCTTTGACCTACTACGGACGGAATACTTGCTTTAGCCTCACCCTTGCTTATATAAATTTTTATCGTCGTTCCTTGCTTAATATTTTGTCCACCCGATGGCGATTGGTCGATAACAGTGCCGGATGGCTCATCGGAATATTTATTAATCTTGCTTACACCAAAGCCGGCCGAGTTTAGTTTCTTAGCTGCCGTACCGGAGGAAAGGCCTATGACATCCGGCAACTCTCCTTGGGTTTTATGCATGTTGCAGGGTTTCATTTTCGCTCTCTCTTCTTTACTAAGTGTCTTGTAATATGTGGTATCTTCCGGGCAAGCGTCGTTAGCCAACATATCGGCCGTGCCTCTGCATATTTTGGTTTGAGGCTCTCTTTTGAAATACTTAGAGTAAGGAAACTGAGTCTTTGGCGTTTTTACCAGCGCTTCTTTCATAAACTGGCCCCAAATCATGGCCGGGAAAGAGCCGCCCGTAACTCTCATCCCGTGAATGGAAAGCATAGCTACTTGTCCCTGGGGGTGCCCCACCCAAACAGCGGTGGCTAAATCGGGCGTGTAGCCGAAAAACCAGGCGTCGCGGTAATTCTGGGCGGTTCCGGTTTTGCCGGCCGCCGGACGGCCGATGTTGGCCCTGGTTCCGGTACCCCTTGTTATTACATCTCTCAAGATACTCGTTACCGTAGAAGCTACCGCGGGAGCGATGGCCCGCTTAGGTTTAGGAGTGTTTCTAAGCAGCACCTTACCGGCGCTGTCGGTAATCTTTGTTATCGTTATAGGTGTTATATAAGTGCCGTTATTGGCCAGTGTAGCAGCCGAGGAAGCCATTTCTAATACATTGACACCGTACTTTAATCCGCCCAGGGCTATGGCCGGATACGGCTCAAGTTTGCTCGTTATGCCCATTTTGTGAGCTGTTTTCACGACGTTCTTAGCGCCGACATCGAGCATCAGACGGGCATACAAAGCATTAACCGACTTAACGGTTCCTTCTTTTATGGACATGCGGCCATATCCCCGGCCTTCCGTATAGTTATCTACCTTCCAAACACCGCCACCGGGAAGTTTTAAAGTTCCCGGGGAAGAATCGAAAGTTTCATAAGGCGTCTTGCCTTGAGCAATGGCGGTTGTCAGAACAAAAACCTTAAAGGCCGAACCGGTTTGTCTTTTCGCTTGCGTCGCTAAGTTAAATTTGGCGTACTTGTAGCTGGTGCTGAAAAAATCACGGCCGCCGGCGATTGCTTTTACATAGCCGGTTTTCGGCTGGACGGCAACAAGGCCGGCGGCCGGGTCGCCCGGCCTGCCCAGAGTGTTTTTCACAGCCTCATCAGCTATTTGTTGAGCCCTTAAGCTGAGTGTCGTGTAAATTCTTAAACCGCCTTTGTACAGGTTGTTGGCCCTGTCTTGCTCGGACTCACCAAACCTCTTATCATTAAGCATTTGCTGCCGCACATATTCCACGAAGTAAGCGCCGGGATAGCGTTTTGCCGGTTTGGGAGCTGTGACTACCAGGGACTTAGCCCTGGCTTTTATTGCCTCGACTTCGCTAATGTATCTGACTTTGCGGCCGTTTTTGTCTACATACTGAACCTCCGCCATTTTGGAAAGAACGAGGTTTCTTCTGGCCAGGGCGATCTTTTTGTGAGTCCAGGGCGAGTAACGTTGCGGGGAACGAATAAGACCGGCTAGAAGAGCCGATTCATCAAGAGTCAGCTTATTAACTTTTTTACCGAAAAACGCCTCGGCCGCCGTTTCCACTCCGTAATTACCGTGGCCGAAGTAAACGGTATTTAAATAATTTTCCAGGATTTTATTCTTGGTTGCCCGTTTCTCGAGCTCATAAGCTAGAACGGCTTCCTTTATCTTCCGGTTCAAAGTCCGCTCGCTGCTTATATAGACGTTTTTAACGTATTGCTGGGTAATGGTCGAGCCACCTTCGACAATCCGGCCTCTCGTTAAATTTTCGACCAAAGCCCTGGCTATGGCTTCCAAATCTACGCCATGGTGCTGGTAAAACCGCTTGTCTTCGATGGCGATTATGGCTTGTTGCACATATTTGGGGATTTTCTCAAGAGGAACCACAATGCGGTTTTGCTCGGCATGCAAGTTGGTAATTAGCTTCTTATCGGCCGCATAGATTTTGGTGGTTTGGTCGACTCGGGCTTCGCGCGGGTTCTCGAGTTTCGGAATGAGCCGGACAGCGTCAGCGAGTAAGGCAAAGACCACCAAAAAAATAAAAACAGCGGTTACACCAAAAGATACGGCAATTGTTCTGATAACTTTTATCTTGTTACGGTTTTTTCTAAGTCTTTTTCTTCGGCTCAAAGTTTGTCCGGATTACTATTTTCTAACAATTATTTTAACTTTCTTCACCGATCTGTAATATTTTAACGACCCTGGAAATTCAGCATAAATCGTAGTTGTTTCCTTAAATTTAAATTTAAGTTTTAATTTAAAACGCCCATACTTATTCGTATTAATAGAAGCATGACCGTAATTGTAAATAGTAAAATCAACCATTTGTCGGGTGAGGCCTTTGTTTTTAGCATCTGAAAGCCTGCCTAAAACAGTAACCGTTTGATTAGCCTTTATTAGCCTTGGTTTAATAGCCATAACGAGCTTAGTTCTTTTTTTAGTTAAACCAGATGTTGTAACCCATGTATCACCGCCATCAGTTGATTTAAATAATTGTTTGTTATAAAGATAAGCAAAAACTGTCTTATCGTTTGAGTAATCGGGGGAAATGGCGAATGTCTGGGCATCGCTAATTAAAGTCCAAGTTAAACCGCCATTTGTAGTTTTGTAAGTCCACCAATCATATGCATCCGAAACGTGAATGAATAGAGTGTTGTCTGAGCCAAAATTCTTCGGAAGAAATATTGTGTTATTCCCGGTATGAGGAAAGTTGTTCCCTATCTGCGAAAAGGTCTGCCCCTTATCAGTTGATTTGAACAAGCTTTTATCGTTGCTATAAAGGATTGTATTGTCACTAATAAAATCCGGTGAAATTACCACCGATTTAATTGAGCCTGATACAATTTCCGACCAATTTTGTCCACCATCTTGTGATTTATATAAACCCGAACCACCGTACGAAAAAATTAAGTTATCATTCAAAAAATTGGGGGAAACAACTAATCCATATCCTTCAGCTTTAATTCTGAACCAACTTAATCCGCCATTTATTGATTTATAAATCCCATCAAGTGCCACGCCATAAATGATTTTATCGTTTAAATAATTAGGAGAAAAAACCGCCTCGTAAATATCCATTTTGTTGGAAGCGATTTTTTTCCAACTTAACGAGGCGTTCCTTGATCTGTAGATTCCTGTATATGAAGAGGTAATTAACAAAGTCTTATCATTTGCAAAAGATGGTGAGATGGCAAGTCCATGATAAACAAAACCAGGAACAAGGTTTACAAGTCCTGAATTACGCTGCGTCCAACTCTTTCCTCTGTTTGCTGACCGAAATATTCCACCTTCTTCACCAACAACAAGTAGGGTGCCGCTGGTAGAGTAATCCGGGGCAAAGACTATTTCATCTATATCCACCTGGTTTGTTGACATTTGCTTAAGTGTTTTGCCTTGAAGGGCTAAGCCGGCGTAACTAATAAATACCAAGGAGAAAATGATTATTAGGGCTAACTTAATGTTATTGAGCGCTTTCATCGCTTCCATTATACCTTCTGACATCATTACTTGCCTATGGTAAACTGACGGTTAATGGAAAGTCCAAGTAAGC